>Ga0315282_10000033_pt1 | contig 288839 bp, 259 predicted proteins | sample YL17G07_20_MG_FD_203693 | JGI IMG/M metagenome (GOLD analysis project Ga0315282, IMG submission 203693) | Sediment microbial communities from Yellowstone Lake, YNP, Wyoming, USA - YL17G07_20 | ecosystem: Environmental > Aquatic > Freshwater > Lake > Sediment | place: USA: Wyoming | collected...
TAGCAGCCTTGAAAATGGACACCTGAGAACGCCCTATCAGGCGTTCCAGGATAAAATGAGAGAGAAAAATTTAAGGTGAGATGATGGTTTTGAAAAATCAGAAGAAAGTTAATTCAGGAAATCACAATGATATTTTCACGAGCAATATCCATAAGGTTAAATACCGGATTTGTATATGGCAGTCCTGCGGCTCCAAGGAAACACGGAGCCCAAAGATAAAATAAAGGAAGTATATAATAATGGAAAAAAGAGAAAGATCCGATCGTGGTGGTCGGGATTATGGCGCACCCCGTGAAATGCACGATGTTACGTGTGCAGATTGCGGAAAGGAAACCCAGGTTCCCTTCAAACCCGATGGTAACAGACCCGTCTACTGTAGGGACTGTTATCAGAAACATCGGCCAAAGAGATTTTAAGTAGATATATATCTAAGAAATCGTTCGAACGTGGTTTTTTCTTTTTCTCACTACTGAAGAAGAAAAAACTACTTTTTTCTTCTCCTTTTAACAAATCGGTTTTTAACTTTCAACAGGAGAAAACGATTAAAACCTTAGTCTCATTCAAACATTTAAACGGTATCCTTATATAGATGTATCCTTTGTCATGGGATAAGCATTAACACGGTTTTTCTTGGTGCGAAAGAAAAAAGTGGGAGTGAAATGAAAAATCAAATAATGACTTTTTTTCACTTATCCCCAAAAGGCCATGAATCCATCAAACATCCCGATGATGAACTTTGCTCCTACATAGCCGACTTTATGTTCCTTCGAGAGAAAGATTTTCTCAAATGAGGACAATACATTGTGATCTGAAGTAGTACGATCGTAATAGAACAAGGATTTGGCACGGAATGAAATGGAGATGTTATCCTCTGTTTTATTCAATATCAGCCCGAAGAAGAACAGTCGATGAAGGTTACGAGTGTACGTGAGGTTAAATGTCTGGGTTTTGGTGTTATCTTCTTGATGTTGGTCATGGTGGCAGTATGCGGTGGCGATAATGGTATACTCTATGGTGGTGTTTACTATTATGGGGTTGTCCCAGGCTACTGGTGTCCAGTCCGGAAACACAACCCATATGTACGGATGGGGCCAAGGGTAAAAGTCGACGTTCTGTGTTTTGTTGTATTCAAGGGCTGAGGAGGTGATTTGGACGGTGAGCGGGAAGGCTATTGGACCGCCTTCCCCCGTTATGTTGATGATCGGTGCGATGACCGCAGCGGGGCCGCTTACTGGTTGTAGGATGCCCTCGATGGTGATATCGGGCGGGAAGGAGCCAAATGAGGTCAGATTGAAGGCACTGTCTCCGACGATGTGTGGTACGGATTCGCCTTGTTGATACATGCTTTGATCTCCCTCTGGTGAGCCCGCCCATAGGAACCAGAAGTTGTCTGGGTGGTAAGTGTTCTGTATTGAAACCCAGCCACTGGTCATAGCGATGAATGGGGGTGGAAAGTCAACAGTCCAGTAGTACATCTCGAACCATGAATATGAGACCCCCGTGTCTATGGCTGTTGGTTCGAGGTCCGAGAATGTGTATTTGACATTGCCAGGTACTCCGGTGTTATCATCGTAGAAGATGATCTGGAATTTGAACCCGGTCGGGTCTCCCTGTATCCATCCGCCGCTGTACATCGCGCAAATACCATAGAACTGGATTCCGGTGGTAAAATTCACCAGGGTGAAGAAGTTGTCCTGGCACAGGTACACCGGGTTGGAGAGCGCTGAGCTTGTGCGGAAGATCCAGGATTCACTGGGTAAGTACGGGCGCTGGCTGAAAATCACGTACCCGTTGTTTCCTCCGGTTGTTCTCGTTGAGAAGTGTTGGTTGGTGGAATATGGGTTAATGATAGTCTGGAATAATACATCCTTCTGGCTGACCTCACTGTTTATGATTTCCTGATTTGATGCCTGGACAGCGTGATAACCAACAACATTAGTCAATGATACAAGAACAATCAGAACAACAGCTAGGATACTTCCTCCAACCAGAGGGTATTTGCTCATATCTTTTCTCCCCCGATACAATTTTATAACACTGTTCCCCTTTAAAAACATATCCTTAGAAACTAGTTTTTATTCTTTCAATTTTTTTATGAATAAGCTTTTTATAAAAGAGTCTCAGCTCGCTATTTTGGTCGTCCCAGTTCATGGGTTGCCGTGCGAGTAGATCACCGTTTGACGGGACGTTCCAGAGGGATTGTTTCTGAGTCATGCCCGCCTCGGTCCCGTAGTAGATGATTACTGGCTGGTCTAGAGAGAATTGTATGCTTGCAGCTGCCTTGAGTTGTTCGATGTCGTTACCGCATTTGAAGAGGAAGCGATCCATGTCGTGGTTGTCAAGGAATGTGGGGAGGAAATAGGATGTCGGGAAGTTCGAGTAATGATGGTTGAGCTCAATGATGAGTCGTTCTTCAGGGATCGAGGGGTTGGTGATGTAGCGCTGGATGAATTCCTGGACCTTGAAATCGAGCACGCCATCTAGCACTCCGATGTATTCCTGAAACATGCTTTCCGGTGCCGCGCCTGCGAGCCATTTCAGGAACCGATGGGTGATGCCAAGCGTGCGCAGCTCCTGGCGTTTGATACCCTTCATCCATGCTTCACCGATAAGAACTGCTTGCGGGTACTCGTGTTTTAGTTCTGAGACGAAATGCTTCCAGAAGGTGCGTGACGGCCCGATCACATGGTCCAGGCGGAACCCGTCAAACCCGAGGCTGAGCCAGTGTTTTGCCGCATTCACGATGTGGTCTCGTGTCTCTGGATTTTCCAGGTTCAGTTTCGGAAGCTCTTTGACGCTGAGGAAGCAGAGGTACTCGTCAGGCCATTTCGTGAAATAGAACCAGTCCTTGTACTGGCTCGTCTGATTGTGTTGTGCATCCTTGAAGAACGGGTGTTGGTTCGAACAGTGGTTCGGGACGAAATCCGCGAGAATGTGCATCTGGTTCTGGTGCACCGTATGGATCAGTGCCTTGACGTCTTCGATCGTGCCGAAATGCGGGTCGACTTGAGAGAAGTCGGTGACATGGTACCCGTGGTATGCGGAGGTTTGGTAAAAAGGAGAGATCCACAGGGTGTTCACCCCAAGGTCCGTGAGGTACGGGAGTTTGTCGATGATACCTCGGATGTTCCCTCCGATGAACACTGGTTGTTCCCAGTGCTCTGTCGATTGGAACCCGGCGAACCGGTCGATGAAGACCTGGTAGATGATCGAGTTGCGGAACCATTCGACGTCATTCATGCAAGGCGCAAATAGTCTGTTGTTTTATAGTATTTTGGACCATCTTCGTATCTTTGCTCTTGTTGATTTTTTCCAGGTTGTTTTAAATCTAATGAGTTGATGGTGTACATGGGAGAACCATGTCAGAGGGTACGATCATTCAGCATGTCGCTTTGGAGTATTCGCATAAGGGAACCGCCGACCTTTTTTTCTTAGAAATCTTAGGAATGGAAAAGATAAAGACTACTTCTCTTCCAAGAGTTCTTTCCTTTTCTATTTTCGGGATCGATACTGATGTCGAGATTGTCGTGTACGCGAATGAAACGTCGAGATTCGAAGTGTTTATCCATGCGAAAAGAAGGGAGCATAGTTTTGACCATGTCGGTCTTAAGGTTTCCGATAAAGACGAATTTGTTGCTCGATGCAAGAAGCATGATCTGAAACCATTTTTTATACAGAAAAACGACAAGCAACTGCTGTTCGTGAGGGATTTCTCCGGGAATCTCTTTGAGATAACGTAGCAGAAATTATCGTATTTTTCCAGCTTTCTTACCAATGACTTCCCTGATTGGTATGTACGCTAGGAGCGCTGCGATGTAGATAAAGAGCACAAGACCAGGCCACAGCGGCGGGTTTTGGAATAGGGTGAGATTGATGCCAAGCACGATGAGTACCGCGACGACCACGCCCATGAGCGCTTCACCTGCGACTAGTCCTGCTGTGAAGAGCAGCCCGGTGCGTATCGCTTTTTCTTTCGGGGTCACGCCGGTTTGTTTGATCGCTAGTTCCCAGTCGGAAAGCTCCTCCTCGGTCGCGCTCCCGTATTTTTTCTTAAGCACTGAATCCGTGAGATGCCGTATCCCGCCTCCGATGAAGATCGGTACGGAGAGGGTGAACGGTAGGTAGATTCCGATCGCAACAGGGAGTACCGGCAGGTTGATCAAAATAAGGACGATCGCCAGCACCGCGCCGACGATGACGTACGGCCAGAGCATGTGCCCCCCAAGGATCCCCTGGACGATGCCTTTCATGAGGAACGCCTGAGGCGCGGGAAGGTTCTGGCTGCCGATCGTGAACGCTTGATGCAGCACCCCGATGATCACGCCGATGAACGCGGAGATTGCGACAACACCGAATATCATTGCGATTTGCAGTTTCTTTGGCGTCGCGCCGATCATCTGCCCTGACGCCATGGTCTGCAAGAGATCACCTGAGATTGATCCTCCGATGCAGACGACCGCAGAGATGAAGATGACGATCGCCATGCCGTTCAAACCGGTCGCACCAAGCCCAAGCATAAGAAGGCTCACAATGAGAAGGACCGTGACGGTGACGCCGGAAATCGGGCAGTTTGAGGATCCCACGAGTCCGGTGAGGTAGCCAGCAAGCGCGCTAGCAATGAACGCAAGAAAGATCGTGATGACCGCCATGATGAGGGAGATGCCGGTAAGACCTGAGAGCCATTGGTACAGGAGGAACACAGGGATAGTCATGAGAAGAATCGCGATGAACACAAGCTTGTAGTTCAGGTCCTGCTCTGTTCGTTTCTGGGTTTTCGGTCCCTTCCCACGGATCCCGATGACCGCTTCCTTCACGCTGTCCACCAGATTCTTCCGTATCGAGTAGACCGCCCAGAGGCCTCCGACGAGCATCGCCCCCACACCGATGTAGCGTACCTGCTCGCCCCAGAGCGTGTAGAATCCTCCGACGAGCGGCCCGAGACCAGCGTACTCAGGGAGCGCCGCAGGAAGGCCATTCATCAGAACAAGGAGCGGTGCGATGATGACCCAGCCGATGAGTCCGCCGACAAAAACGTACGACGATATCTGCGGTCCGATGATCCAGCCCACTGCAAGGAGCGCAGGGGAGGTGGTCGTACCAGCGTAGAAATATCCTTCGTGTTCAGACCCAAAGATAGCGTATTTCCCGACGCTGATTATACCGTCTATGGTCTCACAGAAAAGGTTGAGTGAGAGCTGTGCGAACTTGAAGAGCGCTGCGGTGACTGCACCGACCACAAGCCATATCCCGCTGATGGTCTCTGTCTTCTTCCCCTTTTTCTGTCCCCCCACCGTTGTTGTAAGGACCGCGGCGACCGCGATACCCTCCGGGAACGGAAGGTCTGTTTTCACAACAAGAGCCCTGCGCAGAGGGACCATCCATAATACGCCGAGGATGCCCCCGATGAGCGAGATCAGTGTTGTTTGCAGGTAATTGATCTCTGTCCAGACATTCAAAAGAATGAGCGCAGGGATCGTGAAGATCACGCCTGCCGCGATGCATTCACCGGCGGAGGCGCCCATAGTCGCAATGTTGATCTCAAGGATGGTCGGCTTGAACGGCTTCATCATCGCAAGCGCCATGACCGCCCCTGGGATGATCGCGGAGACCGTCATCCCTGCGTACAGCCCGAGGTACGCGTTGGCAGCGCCGAGCACGATCGCAAGGAAAATACCGACAAGGATTGCTTTAACGGTTAACTCAGGAATTACTTTTTTCGCTGGGATAAAGGAAGGGAAATTTTCTCGGTCCATCGGATAGCCAACGTCCGTATAATTATTGATTTCATGGTATAAAAAGTGATTGATAGAACCAGTTCCGTCCTCTCCTTAAAACGGTGATGTACGAAAACCCTTTACTTACGATTATTTCTTTTTTTTCAAAAGCGCTTTCGCCTTCCGGACAATATGCGGGGTACTGAGCCCATATTTCTCGAAGAGTTCGTCAGGCTCACCAGACTCGCAGAACATATCCTGGACACCGATACGTGCGAAACGGACTCCGGCCGTATGCTCCGCGAGCACCTCGCCGACAGCGCTGCCCAGCCCGCCGATGATTGAATGCTCCTCCACGGTGATGATGCCGTTGGTCTCCTTCGCGCATTTCAGGACGATGCGTTCATCCAGTGGTTTGATCGTATGCATGTCGACGACCCGCGCGGAAATGCCTGCGGTTGCGAGCTTCTCATGGGCTTCGACCGCCTGGTCCACCATGGTCCCGCAGGCGATGAGGGTGAGGTCTGAGCCGTCCCGAAGTATCATCCCTTTCCCGATCTGTATATCGCGTACCTCGTCCTTTGTATAAAGCACGGGCGCGTTCGCACGGCCGACGCGTGCGTACATTGGCCCCTTGGTGGTTGCCATGAGCTCCACGATCCTGCGTGTCTGCGGGGCATCACTTGGAGCAAGCACGGTCATGTTCGGTAGCACGCGCATGAGCGCGAGATCCTCGATCATCTGATGGCTCGCGCCGTCCTTCCCGACGCTGATTCCTCCATGGGTCGCAAAGATCTTCACGTTCGCCTCCGAGTATGCGACATCGATGCGGATCTGGTCGTACACCCTGCCGGTCGCAAACACGGCGAAACTGCTTGCAAACGGGATCTTCCCGCAGGAGGCAAGCCCTGCCGCGGTCGAGATCATGTTCGCCTCCGCGATCCCCATCTCGAAGAACCGCTCCGGGTACTTCTTCGCAAACAGAATCGTTTTCGTCGACTTTGAAAGATCCGCGTCGAGGACGACGATGTTCGGATACTTCCCGCCAAGCTCCAGGAGCGTCTCCCCGTACGCGTCACGGGGGTTCGCCATCTCCTTCTTTCTCATCGGGGAGCCTCCAAGGCCTGCTGTGCGAGGTCAAGCTCCTTCATCGCAAGTTTATACTCCATCTCGTTCGGCGGCACCCCATGGAAGTCGATGTTGTTCTCCATGAAGGAGACGCCTTTGCCCTTGACGGTATTCAGGATGATCATGGTCGGGTGGTTCTTCTGGTCGCCTGCTTCAAGGAGCGCGTTGATGATCTCCTCGATGTCATGACCGTCCACCTCGATGACATGCCAGCCGAACGAGCTCCAGCGCTCCCGCACTGATTCTAAGCGGAGCACGTCCTCGGTCTTCCCGTCGATCTGCAGGAAGTTTCGATCCAAGAGTGCAGTAAGATTATCAAGCTTGTAATGTGACGCGGCTGAGGCTGCTTCCCAGATTTGCCCCTCGTCGGTCTCCCCGTCGCCGACCATCACATAAACGCGATAGTCCTTCTTGTCGAGTTTCCCAGCAAGCGCGATCCCGTTCGCAAACGACAGCCCATGGCCGAGAGACCCTGTGGACGCCTCGATGCCCGGGATGTGCGTGCATACGGGATGCCCCTGGAGCATCTGGTTGATCTCTCTTAAATGGAGCAGTTCGCTCACATCAAAATACCCGCATTCCGCAAGCACTGCATAGAGCGTGGGTGCCGCATGGCCTTTGCTGAGCACAAACCGGTCCCTGTTCGGATCCTTCGGGTCCTTCGGGTTATGCCTCATGTGATGAAAATACAGCGCGACGATCGCCTCGACCGCAGAGAGAGAGCCCCCTGGATGGCCTGATTTTGCCCGGTACAGCATTTCGATGACATGCTTTCGAATCTTCACGGCAATCAGGTCCAAGTTCCTGATATATTCTTCATCGTGTTGCTTCAACGGTCCTTCGCCCCGCCCCTATTCTTCAAAATGGAAACAGGGTCCCTAAATAGTTGTTTCATGTATATACTTTGTGTAAAAAAACAACGGTTGACAGTATCGATCTAAGGAAAAGGAGTAGGTCATTTCTTTTGGCTTTTCTTCGTATGAAACCGCGAAAACTCGTAGAGGTCAAGGTAGATTTCTGGTCTGATGTCCCGAAGCACGGTTCGCCGTGCGCGTGCTGGTTCAAGGTCCTTTAGGTTGATCTCGCAGGTGACGATGCTTTCCTTGAAATAGGGTGCTTTCACGAGCAGGTTCCCGAGGGGGTCGTAGGCTTGTGAGCCGCCCCAGTAGATGAGGTCGTCCTGGTTTCCCGCGAGGTTCACGAACGCGAGGAACACCGTGTTCTCCAGGGCCCGTGCTGGAAGCAGGGTCTCAAAGTATTTGCGTGTCGTTGACGGTGACGCGGAGATGCAGATGAGCAGGTCTGCGCCCTGTAAGGCGAGCGCCTTGGATAGTTCCGGGAAGTGCAGGTCATAGCAGATAAGCAACCCTATTGTACCGAATTCAGTTTGAAAGACTGGTAGGAGCTCGCCTTGGTCGAAGAAGATTTTCTCTTCGAAGGGTCCTGCGTTGGGAAGGAACCATTTTTTATAGAGGTCAACGGTCCCGTTCGGGTGAATGAGCACCGCGGTGTTATAGATGAGGCCGTCGACTGTATCATCCTTTAGGGGCATGCCAAAAACGATGTAGCAGTGCTTCTGTTTGGCGACCTGTTTCATGTGGGTGAGTGATGGTCCGTCGACTGGTTCCGCGAGGTCGCGTATCTCGTCCCTGCACCGGTCTCCCTGGAGGAAGAATTCTCCGAAGATGTAGATGTCCGCCTTTGTTTTTTTGACTGCATTCTCCATGATGGAGATATTTTTTGTCTTGTCCGCGAGGTGTGGTCGTGCAGAGATCAGTGCGAGTTTCATTGTGTGCCTCGTCCGCCGTATGGCGTTTTTGTCATATAAGAGTTGTTGCTCCCTTCTCCTCGAAGAAACGTCAAAGTGACCGAAATAAGGCTAAACAAGAGAAAAATATATATACTATCAAATATAAAATTAATACTATTAAAAGAGATGTTAGGATGCCCGCACTGCCAATAATCACCTTAGCTGTACTTGCTAAAGCCATCAGAATTAAACTTGACATCGATGAGACCGAGGCGCGACAGTACGCAGAAATCGTGCTAGATCTCTTCGGTTACGACGACTGCATCATCGACAACATCCTCGAACACAAGGAACGCTGCCTGTTCTACCGCCTCGAGGCAGAAGGGATCCTTCACACCAGACGAGAAGAGATCATCCTGGACGACGGTAGGAACTGGCGGACTCATTACTGGTTTTTACAAAAGACACTGATCTTTCATCCAGAGATGGAGAAAAGTGGAAAGCCCGTTAGAAAGAAGAATGGAGACCTGCATGTTCAAAGCCCTCACAGTTCTATCTATTCTTCGCTTCCAGAAGAGGCATGGGCCGCACGAAAGACGTTTTCCGTCTAAATTATCCCCTACGCTAAAGGCCCCTCTTCTCTCCATCGAACCCATGCCAAGCATGCACGTTTTTAAAGGAGAACTATGATATCTGTCTGAAACAATATGAAATCAGACAGCGACATCGCACGAGGAACGCAGATACAACCCATCGAGGACATCGCAGCAAAACTAGGGATCCAGGAAACCGAGTACACCCTCTGGGGGAACTCCAAGGCAAAGATCTCACTGGACATCCTCCAACGCTTACGACCGCGTAAAAACGGGAAACTCATCCTTGTCACTACCATCAACCCCACCGCCACCGGAGAGGGAAAAACAACCGTCACCATAGGACTTGCACAGGCGCTCGCCAAACTCGGGAAAAAAACCATGCTAGCGATCCGGGAGCCATCGCTTGGGCCCATCATGGGGAAAAAAGGAGGCGCGACCGGCGGTGGATACTCACAGGTGCTCCCAAGGGAGGACATCAATCTGCATTTCACCGGCGACATGCACGCGATCACCAGCGCCCATAACCTGCTTGCAAGCCTCCTTGACAACCAGATCCATCACGGAGACCTCTTCCACATCGACCCACGCTACATCGTCTGGCCACGGGTCCTTGACATCAGCGACCGGGCGCTACGCCATGTGGTCGTCGGACTCGGCGGCCCCTCGGACGGCGTCCCCCATGAGAACGAGTTTGCGATCACCCCAGCAAGCGAGGTCATGGCGATCCTCTGCCTTGCAAAGGATTTACAGGACCTCAAACAGCGGCTCGAACGGATCATCGTCGCGTACACCTACACCAACAAACCAGTGACCGCGGCAGACATGAAAGCAGTGGGTGCCATGACGATCCTTCTCAAAGATGCAATCATGCCGAACCTTGTACAGACCGTCGAGGGCGTCCCCGCGTTCGTCCATGGAGGCCCCTTCGCCAACATCGCCCACGGGACCAACAGCCTGATCGCGGACCTCATGGGATTGAAACTCACTGACTACTTCGTGACCGAGGCAGGGTTCGGCTCGGAGCTCGGCGCGGAGAAATTCTTCGACATCGTCTGCCGCACAGGATCTCTCACCCCTGATGCCGTGGTCCTGTTGGTCAGCATCAAAGCCTTGAAACGACACGGTAACGGCTCAGACGTCACCGCCCTGAAAAAAGGGTTAGCGAACCTCGAGAAACACCTAGAAAATCTTTCCTGGTTCCAGGTGCCCGTGATCGTCGCGATCAACCATTTCGCAGCAGACTCTGACGAGGAGAACGACCTCGTCGAATCATTTTGCACTTCGAAGAACATCCCCTGCGCGCTCGTCGAGGTCTATCAATACGGCGGCGAGGGCGGCATGGAGCTTGCTGGCAAACTCATCAGCCTGATGTATAACACCGCGTCCCGCTTCACCTACCTCTACGACCTTGATCTCCCCGTCAAGGAAAAAATCGACATCATCGCAAAAAAGATGTACGGCGCTGACCGTGTTGTGTACACCGTTAACGCGGAAAGCGACATCAAGCTCTGCGAGGAGATCGGGCTCGCGGGCCTTCCGATTTGTCTAGCGAAAACACCATACTCGCTCTCGGACGATCCCTACCTTCTCGGGCGACCGACCGGGTTTAAGATCACGGTCCGTGACATCAGATTCTCAGCGGGCGCAGGGTTCCTCGTCCCGATGACCGGGAAAATCACGACCATGCCAGGCCTTCCAGCAAAACCACAATCCGAGTTCATGGACGTCGACAAAAACGGAAGAATCATCGGCCTTTAGCGCGACCTTTCATTGTTGCTATAGTACTACAGTACTCTTTATATAATAAATTGCGAATATCGTGTGTGGGCGAGGATTAGCATTATGACCGACGATTCTTTGGACCAGCAGATTGATGAAATCCTTGAGGCACTGCGTGATACCTCAGGGAAAGACGTCAGCCGCGAGGAGCTTGAAAAGGAACTCAAAAAATTCATGGAGTACGGGGTGCCGAAAGAGCATGCGAAGCAGACGCTCGTGAAGAAATTCGGAGGCGGGGCCATACAACCTTTATCCTCCGAACGCACGTTAGTTGTTGATTTGAAACCCAACCTGCAAAGCGTGCATGTGCTGTGCCGCATCATCTCGGTCAACCCCAGGACCATCCAGGTGAAAGGGGAAGACCGTAAGATTTTCTACGGGATCCTCGGGGATGAGAGCGGGACCGTGCAATTCACCGCGTGGAAGGACTTCGAGCTTGAGAAAGGAACCGTGGTCGACATCGCCAACGCGTACACCAAGGAATGGCAGGGGAGCGTGAAGGTGAACTTCGGTGACCGGACACGGATCAAAAAAACCGATGAGTCCCAGGTCCCTGAGGTGAGCGCGGAGCCACGGACGTACAAGGTACGAGACCTCCGCGGCGGGCTGAGCAATGTCGAGGTGAACGCGCGCATCCTCGAGCTCCAAGGCCGAGAGGTGGAGGCCAGCGGTCAGAAGAAAAAGGTGTTCTCAGGGATTCTTGGGGATGAGACCGGCAAGGCGCAATTCACCGCATGGCATGATTTCAACCTCAAGGAAGGTGCCGTGGTGAAGATCTCAGGCGGGTACGTCAAAGCCTGGAAAGGGATCCCGCAGTTTACGTTTGACCAGAAGGCGACCGTGGAGAAACTCGACGCAAGCACAATACCGAAAAGCGATGTCAAGACGCAGAAACTACCGATCGCGGAGCTTGTGGAGCGCAACGGAGCCCTTGATGTCGAGGTGGAAGGCACCGTCATTGAGATCCGGAAGGGATCAGGGTTGGTCCAGCGCTGCCCGCAGTGCAACCGGGTGCTGCAAGCAGGCTCCTGCGCCGTACATGGTGCGGTGCAAGGCAAGGCTGACGTGCGCATGAAGCTCGTGCTTGATGACGGGACCGGCTCGGTGAACGCGATCCTTGGACGGGAGCTCACGGAGAAAATCCTTGGGAAGACCATTGATGAATCCTTTGCTGAGGATCGCCAGATGGAGGAGATGAATATCGTGCTCTTCGGCCATCGGGTGAGCCTGCGTGGGAACGCCCTCGGTGATCAGTTCGGTGTGACGATTATTGCGCGGGACGCGACCCGCGCTGATTTCAACATCCCTGGGGAGGCGGAACGGCTGTCCCAGGAGCTGGAGGAACTCCTATGAAACGGGAGCCGGCGTGGAGGGTCTTTGCCGCGGAGTACAACGACGCCTCCATGGAGATCAAAGGCAGCGGCGAGAAAGTCCCGTCGTACGTGGTCACACCCCTGGGCGGAAAAGTGAACCGGGTGTTCATCACCGGGGTGCTGACCGATGTCGAGAACGTCTCTGAGGGCGGGGAATACCTCCGGGCGCATGTATCTGATCCTACAGGCGTGTTCACCGTGTATTCCGGTCAGTATCAGCAAGAGGCGACCGAAAAGCTGCAACATATCGAAGTGCCTGCGTTCGTCGCGGTCATCGGCAAGGTACGGACGTTTATCCCCGAAGAGGGAACGTTGTATGTTTCGGTGCGTCCAGAGCTGGTGCGTGAGGTCAACGCGGAGGCACGTGACCGCTGGATCATTGAAACCTGCCAGCAGACGAAGCAGCGCATCCTGGCGATGACGGAGGCGATGAGGATGACGCAGCCGAACGTGTACGACCTGCGCAAGCTTGGCTTTAGCAAGGAGTTGTCTGAGGGTGTTGTCGCTGCGGTGAAACGGTACGGGTCCGTGGATGTCGGGAAGTACGCGACGCTGATCCGCGAATCGCTCCAGTACATCGTCCCTGCGGGTGGGACGACGTTTGAACAAGTTCAAAAGGACGAGAAACTGGAGGTCACGGAGCGGAAGAAGGAGACGAAGAAAGAAGGAAAGAAGCCCAAGAAGCAAAAAGAAGAGCCACCCGCTGAGAAGGAACCTGAGGATCCTGAGACCTTGGTGTTGCAATCGATCAAAGAGAACGAGGGAGACGATGGCGCCCCGTGGGATGTGATAGTAGAACTCTGTAAAAACAAGGGCTTGGATGAAAACACCATCGAAGAGGCGCTCACCGCACTCATGGATAAAGGGTTCATCTTCGAGCCGGTGCTCGGGACGCTAAAAACAACATAACCCACTCTGCACTGACGATTTAATGAAAGGAGAACATTAATTAAAAAATTGTATTTTAGGGGGAATGCATAAAAAACATCCTTTATTTTAAGCTAATTTGCCATTAGTTTTATATACATTCACTGTATTGGTTTTCCCTAAGGAGGAATCGTGTGATGAAAAATAAAGAGTTATTCAAACTAGGTTTTGTCATCGGTGTCACAATCTTGTTTCTCATCATCTTAATGGTGCCCATCATGGAATCAGCACCTACGAAGAACGAAAAGAAAAATGAAATAAATTATTATTCGCTGTCATTTTTTACACCCAGATTATATTGTTTTGGAAGTATAGGCAATTTGTCGGTGAATGGAACTACTTATTTTTTTAAAGCGGTTAATTTACGAATGTTGGAGATTATCGGAGTAAATCATAATGATTGGTTTATGGCTTATTTCCGTTATAAAGATGTGACTCAATATATCAACATATACAACACATCTTTTCGCGGAATCCTTAGACCGCATTTCATTTGCGGAGTATTTAAGTACATTTATTCTTAGTTTTTTACTGTCATTGATTTGCACAAAAAAACCATTGAGTCTTAAAACCGTGTGAATGCTTGTCCGATAATCTTATTTATAATTGCGGATAAGTAAATATTTTAACTCCATTTTTCTATCTATCTTTATGAATATGGATAAAGGAGGAAGGCGATATGAGTAAAGATATACCTGCAGAAAAGAAATCTAAGCCTTTATCAAAGAAGGAAAGAAAGGAACAAAGGAGAAAAAGAAAACAAAAACATGTTTCCTATGAATGAATGCGTATGCTATCCTTATCTACCCTAATTCAACAATCCATGTTTTCAACACATCTTCATTCAACAAAACCTCCAATGAAAAGTGCAGGACATGTCAACCACAAAAACCAAAGATTCCCGATTGAAAAAGTCTAATCTCCCCATTCATCTTAAAATAAACAAACACATGATTATTTATTCATCAGGATTAGAGTATCGTCTACCATAGTCATTTTTTTGTTTTTGCGTTGTATAAACAATCCTAGTTTTAGGATCATGAAATTCGTTACCACAGTCGTGACATCTATATTTAGGTGCCTTTCTTTTTCTAATAGTAATCTTAGTACTTTTACATTTTGGACACACTGCAATAAAATCCTTAGCCATCTGATGAAATTTATTATGAGATCGTTCAACAAATTCATTTTCTTCTTTAATCAAAATTCAATCACTGATTTTGATATTATTAATATCCTTATAAAGAAATCTGTGGGAGGTTATCAGTATCTTGAAACCTGTTCAAGAAAACCCTGATATTTTAAGAACATGTTTTTAAGGGCAGAAATCAGAGGCTGATCCTTCTCTTTTCAATGGAGAGCTAAAACCCACAAAACACTTTTTCATACATTCGTAAAACAGCATAATCAATCTTTCGTGAGGTCCTCACCGCCGGTGTACTGCAGCTGGATAGCGGTGTAAAGGTCGTCAATCCCGTATTGGTTCTTTTTCGAGGTTGGGATCAGCGCCGTATGGCCTCCGAAATCCTTGATGAGCTGCAGGATCCCTTCGCTCATCTCACGATAAACAGATGCCTCCTCATTGATCAATGCCTCGGTGATGTCGTACGGGTCCTTGGACCATTTCAGGATGATCTCCAAATCCTTTTTCGGGAGCATATCTGCTTTGGAAAGCACATTGATCTGCGGCTGGTTCAGTCGGAAGTTCGCGGAGATCGAAAGGAGCAGCTGGGACACGAACCCTGAGGCTGTACGCGCAAGCATCGGGTCGATGAGGTAACAGATGATTCCTTTCTCTGGGCTGAGGAACTTCACCGTGTATTTCCCTGATTCCCGGAACACGAACACCTCAAGCTGCCCGGGGGTGTCAACAAGGATGTAGTCTGATTTGAACTGCTCAATACTTTTTTTGATCTCGTCGGTATTGAGCGCTATCATGTCAGCGCACGCTATCTGGGCACCATTCGGCCCGAGCTTGTTCGCTTCCATGACTTCTTTGAAGGAGATCCAATCTCTGATATCGATGTCAGGGGTGTACGGGAGGTTCTCTGCTCCCGGGTCAAGGTTCACAATGATCGCATCAAGTCCCTGTCGTTTCACCCAGTGTTGAAAGGTTGCGGTCAGGGTCGATTTCCCGGAGCCTGCGGTCCCAATGAAATACACGAAGATTTCTTCTTTCATGCAAGGATTCCACGGAGTTCTTTCATATGGTTCACGCGTTTCTCGAGGAGCTTCTTGGTGCCGATATCATGGCGGATGAAGATATGATTTCCTTTGACAAAGCCTAGCCCCTGCTCGCAAATTCTTTCCGCATCCGCTAGTTCTTCAGCGATACCAACGACTGCAAGAGACCGAGACGAACCGGTGACGATCGCTCCGTCTTTTTTATTCACGGACGCGTAGAATAACGTCGCGCCCGCCTTTCGTATCGCTTGTTCATCCACCTCGATTCTCTCCCCGACCATGCTTTTCACACCGTAGCCTTCAGGGACGACATACTTGCAGACAGTTGCTTTCTGATCCATCTGGATGTCTTTTTTCGAAAGCGAACCTTCGAGCATCGCTGCACAAAGCTCCATGAAGTCCGTCTGGAGTAAGGGCAGCACGTTCATCGCCTCAGGGTCGCCGAACCTGGCGTTCACCTCGATGACCTTGATCCCGTCTGGCGTGAGAATGAACTGTCCGTAGATAGGACCGACATAGGCGTATCCCTCTTTGTTGAGCGCCTGGATGATGCTGGTGAGGATCGCGACCCCTTCGTTGTATTCTTGTCTCGTAAGGAACGGTAGCAGCCCGTTCGCGCAGGAGTACGACCCCATGCCTCCGGTATTCGGGCCTTTGTCATCAGGAAGGAGTCGTTTGTGGTCCTGTACCGCGTGGAGCGACGCGAGATGGGTCCCGTCCGTGAACCCCTGGAGGGTGAACTCCTCGCCAACCGCTTTTTCCTCGATGAGTACCTTTGCGGCTCCACCGATTTTCTGGGTGATGACCTGATGAACATAGGCCACCGCTTCTTTGGTCCCTTGAAAATGATCACCGGCGACATGAACACCTTTTCCTCCGGTAAGCCCTATGGGTTTGATCGCGACCTGTGCGTCAAGCTGTTCAATGAACTCCTGCGCCTCAGACGGGTCCGTGAAACATTTATGGCGGAGCTGCCCGCGCACACGATATTTGGTGAGAAGGTTCCTCATCCATTCCTTGTCGGTCTCGATGCGGGCGGCCTTCTTTGTCGGGGCACACGCACGGATCCCTTGTTTCGTAAGGGCATCGACAAGGCCTGTCTCGAGCGGTGCCTCCGGGCCAACAAGAGCGCAATCAATGTGTTTTTTCTGCGCGTAGGCGACGACATCGTCAACCTGTGTTTCTTTGATAAGGAGGTACTCTACAGCAAGTCGCTCAATCCCTGGATTGAGGTTGCTCATCACTGAGTACAATGAGGTGTTTTCTGCTCGCGCGACGGCGTCGCAGATTGCATGCTCGCGTGCCCCACCACCGACGACTAAGACATTCATACGCGTCCCCCTTTCGCTTTTATGATATGATTTTTATGATCACTTGTTTTTGAGAATCTCACTCACGGAGACCAGCGGGATGAACTCCACCTCGAGTTTCTGAAGGAGCTCCCGTGCCCCGCTCTCCCGGTCTACGACAGCAAGCACGCGGTCGACCTCCGCGTTGTTTTCTCTTAGGATCTGAATGGTTTTCACGACAGACCCGCCGCTGGTTGTCACATCCTCGACGATCAGGACACTTTTCCCGGTGACCTCGCCGCCTTCGATCTGTTTCCCGGTCCCGTGCTCTCGTTTCTCTTTCCTTATGATCACATACGGGACGTCGGTCTCCAGTGATAAGGCGACCACGAGGGGAACCGCGCCAAGCTCCATGCCGGCGAGCATCTCATACCCGTTCACATAGTCGCTCATCTGTTTGGCGATGGATTTCAGTATCTTCGGGTCTGTGCTTGCTTTTTTGATATCAATGTAGTAATCACTGATGGCGCCAGAGGTAAGAACGAAGCGGCCGAATTTAATCGCTCCGCAGGATTTGAGTTGCTGGATGAGGATGTCGTTCTTCATGTAAGGGGACGGTAATACCTCTGGATGATTTATAACTTTACATTTAGTTCAACAAAAAAACTTGTCACTCAGGTCAAGCCATTTGGAAAAAACCGAACCACATATGATTTAAAATCACAATTTTTCCATCTTTTGTGATTATAATCACACAAGGTTATTATATCTAAAATTATTTCGTCCATCCCTAAAAGAGAAGAACATGACACAAAATACTATTATCAAAAAAGGGTTGATTGTTGTAATAGTTCTTCTGTTTGTTGGAACAACATTTAACCAATGCACTGCAAACAGTTCAGTAGAAAACCAATCTCAACCAGCATCGAATGGAAACACCTTATATGTTGGTGGTAACGGACCAGGAAATTATAGTAGAATCCAGGATGCAATAGATAACGCAAGCGATGGTGATACTATTTTTGTCTATGATGATTCCTCACCATACTACGAAAAAGATATTTCAATAGAAAAATCAATCAATCTAATCGGTGAAAATCATAATACAGTTATTCGTGAAATAGATGAGCCAGGGAATAGTGTTAATGTTAGGGCTGATTTCGTTTCTATCAATTGCTTTTCGATAATTGGTCCCCATGTTTATGTCTCTGGAGATAATGCCGTAATAAGTAATATTTATTTTATAAGTAATCCTATCGCCATCTCTTTGATTGGCACAAAAAATAGTATTATTTCAAATAATTCTTTTAAAAATTGTCGTACTGGTTTAGAGTTGGCTGAATGCTCTAATAATTTGATAAGTCAGAATGAAATAACTGGATGTGAGGATGGTTTCATTTTTTACGTTCCAGCATCACACAATACTATTATTAACAATGAAATAACAAAGAACGTCAATGGAATTCATTTTAAAGGTTTTTATTCGTATTATAGAAGATACGATAGAATTGAAAATACAAATATTCAATATAATAATATCACAAATAATTCAATCGGAATTAACATATTAGGTAAGTTCAGAAATGGTGTCATAGAAAATAATAATTTTGTTGGAAATAAAGAAAGCATTCACTTTAATATCTTCCCAGGTCAAAGATTAAAAATAAACGCAAACTTTTGGGGAGAAACAAAACTTTTACCTCAGATTATTCCTGGTTGCATTATAATTTATTTATATACGGATTATTCTAATCAAAAAAATCCATACGATATTTTTTTGTATCTCCCACATATAGTTTTTGACTGGAATCCAGCACGCAGACCATATAATATTGGAGAAGGATAATAAATGAACAAATTTATGATGAAAGGTCTGGTTGTTGGAATAAATCTTTTATTCCTGTCGACTGGATTTTCACCAATCATCAATGCAAATGAAAATACAAGTCCATCTAATGTAAGTCCTGTTCCTCAAACAAGAATAGAAATATATAAAGATGTAAATTGCCAAGTAATGGGTATTGCAGACTGTGTTTTCGGGTACTATTTCCTCATATCTTTTGGAACATCGTTTTTTACACAATTCAGGAATGGTTATCCTCACGATGATAATGATTTAATAAAAAGTTACGATGTTGTTGATTTTGTTTCTGGTAAATTTTATTTTGTTTCCGAAGGAGAACATGGTTATGCTGGTGGTTATTTTACAGGACGCATAATACTGAAGGGTTTTGTTGGATTTTTCTATAGAGGTTTTGACCGCCATATGAAACCTGTTCGTGGATTCGATGGCTTCGCCTCCAGCGTGATAGCAATCGGTAGCCCGCTCAATTAAATCCCTTCCTCTCCACTATTTTACCCCAAATTGTTTGGGCGTATGCAAAAGAGTTGTTTGGTTTGGAAAAAACCGAACGTAAACAAACAGTATTTAAAGGATGCTGGAGATAAATAGTCGTAAGGCCATGACAAAAATCACACTTGATCGTGAAACATTCAAGGCGCTTGCGTCCGACACGCGGCTTGATATCCTCAAGACGCTGGATGGCCGCAACCTGGGTCTGAACGAGATAGCGAAGGTGACAAACCTGAACAAGGCGACCTTGCATGAGCACCTCGCGAAATTAAACGAAGCGGGACTCATCAAACGAACCGAGCGTGATGGCCATAAATGGGTGTATTATAAGCTCACCTGGAAAGGGGAGAGCCTACTCCACCCTGAGAACACCAAGATCGTGGTTCTCTTTGCTACCACCTTCGTTGCACTATGGGTCGGCATCATCCAACTGATTTGGTACATCAAAGGGACCGTGATGAATGTTCCAGTCAACGTTTATTCTATCGGTAAGGAGACCGTGCTAACAAAAGGTGGAGAACTTCCTGACATTGCTCTGAATGGAAGCCGAGGATCGTACCTTTATTTACCGCCTGATATCCCTGGATTCTTACGAGATTTTTTTACCCATGGAAAGCTTCCAACCTATGTTCCCTCGACGGCACCTGGGATCCCCCTTCAAGGGGATATCGATATTGTGAATGGTCTTGGAAATCACGGAACGGTGACCGCGGGTGAAGGTGGTCGCTTTGTTGTCGATAAATCACAGGGGCTCATCCAGGCGGTGTACCAGAATCCGGTGTCGCTTTACATTGCGATCGGATGCTTCACTGTGTTTACGGTTGTGTTGTGCGTCGCATTATGGCGCCTGTGGAAAAATCGTACACCGAAATTATAGGCAAGCAACTCTCTTTTTTATGTGAAATCATGAAACAAGGATCCAAAGAGTACCAATGGTTGCATTGAGAGAAATGGCTGCGCCTTCGGTTGAACTGAGACATCAATCAGGGGTGTTTTCAGGGAAACGGGGATGAGATTGAAGTCACTTGAATTGTCTACATTGATCACTCGTATGTATCCCTGGGACTCTGTATTTCCTTGATCTGGTGCCGTCACGTAGACCTGGACCGTGGTGGTTCCTTCTTCGGGGGTGAGGTTTTCCCCTGAGGGCGGGGTGAAGGACCAGGTGCCCCAGGCAGGATAGGTGTCGACGGTCCAATTCAGCGTTGAATTGGGGTCGCCGATATTTTCGACCTGGAAGGACCCGTGCACGGTTCCTCCGGGTTTGATATTGGTCCAGTTCATACTGCCTTGGCAATCCAAATCTGGGGTGATGTTCTGAGGTGGCGGCGGTGGTGGCTCATTCGGCGGAATGTAGACGATCTTGAACACGTCGTTCATGCTTGGGTTTGGATACGGATTGGTCCACTGCCATACCGTGGTTTCATCTGGTGTCACTTCGAAGAACTTTCCAGCGACTCCGTCACAAATAAGCGTATCGCCGTCTTTCAGTCGTTCCGCGCCAGAAATGTAGTATGCATAGAAAGTTGTCGGTGGATTAGCGGTATAGCTCCAGGAAAGGTTTTCAGGTCCATAGGCAGACCCTGGTTCGAGATAGTAATTACCATAGGTGTCCACCGGAGGGGCGATTTCATCGACCGAAGAATACTGCCCGCCAGGACGATTTATTCCGTTGTTGAGTATGAGAATGTGTCCTGCACCGGGATAACCGGGTTTGATCCATGTGGTATCATGTTGTCCGAATAATTTTTGATCGCTTGAGGTTCCCGCGTCGTAGGCTTGTGGGTTCCCCCAGCGATAGAGCAGGTCGCCTCCTTTTCCACTGTTTCCCCCGGTGTGACTTGCGGCCTCTTCCGTCGTGGTGCTATGATCGATGACCCAGACCTCATTGAAATTATGGACACTAATGAGTATCTGATCAAACTGCGGGTTGTAATCAATGGAGTTCGTATGCATCCAATCATCGGTGCTCATAAAAAAAGAACCAAAATTGATGTCAATTAATTCAGGGTGGTCTCCCACGACTCCGTAATTTGCTTTCGAGGAGTCAAAATCCTGGATGAGATGGTCCCAGGCATGCCACTGCCAGACGATGTCGCCGCTGGACGGTCCTGTGGGTTTCACTTCAATGACATGATCAGGCATAAAGGTGTTTCCTGTGATATAATCTGGGTCTCGTCCTGCAGCAATCGCTTCATTCCGTGTTTTCGTTTCCCATGCTATCATTATCACGTTTCCATTGGATAAATTTTTGATATCGTGATGGCTGAGGTGACCGTTCGTGTTATAGCGAAAATCCCAGGTTACTGTTCCGTCCCATGTCACTTTCTGAACACCGCCCCCTGCTCCCCCTTGAGTACTAAATCCCACTCGTATTGTACGCAAGATAGTACCATCGCCCAACCAATAGGTGGCTGCACCAGGTGTGTAGCTACTTGGCCAGGTGTGATTGAGTGACCCTGTGTTGTCGATGAGATAGGTTGATGTTCCGTACAGTGGCGAGAACAAGATCTGTCCATTGATTGTCCGTCCTCCTTGTTCATGCATGGGAGCAATGCTCGCGGCCGTCACGGTGGTGAAGGAGGCTCCAATCATGGCAAGGAGAATCAAAAAAACGATGATGTGGTAATCCTTGTGATGTTTCATAAAACCCCTGAATAATAATATAGAGAGAGGTTTATATGGTTATTGCAATAGGAGCTTTGCAGAAAAGTGACTGCTTGGTCATTCTCATGATGCTATCCTTGGAGAACGCTCTTTTTTTCTTTGTCTTATTTTGCCCCAGCTGTCGTGCGTTTCTTTTTTTCTTCATCGAGGTCGAAGAAATCGAGTAGAGTTTTTTGCATCCGTAATCACCCGATTGATGGTATGTGCAGTGGTATTATATGGTTTGCGTCTGCCTTGGGATTTTTCCGACAAAACTATAAATACAAGCAATGATAAATAGTATCACGATATACTATATCATTGTATATTGTGAAGAGGTGTCACGCGCATGAACACAGAAAACCAGCATCTCTTATTTTTCTCTCAAACAGTGGAGGCTCGATGAGGATGCCTGCCATAGCCTATGTCCTCGCAGGCTTCATGGCAGCGGTATTTGTGATGACCATCATCAGCCTCTACAAATATATCGCCAAAGTGATGAGTCAATAAAAAAAAGTATGGAGGCTGTTATTCGTACGGCGCTGCTTCCTTGAGCAGATCAACGTGCGACACGATCATCCGCCGGCAGCAGTACCGCTCGACCTGCAGGTCGTTGAGGATCTGCTGAGGGGTCTCTTTTGGTTTTTCCCCAGCGCTCACTGCTCGCTGGTACTCCTCACACCGTTTCTTGTACTCCTCGAACTTGGGGGCAATAATTGTTCCGCAGGTAAAACAACGGACTGGGATTATCATACAACATCACCGATATGATTTCTGCCTTTTCTTTCGAGCACCACGCCCGAGAGGTTTTTTCGATTCTTTAATTCTTGAGTCACTTACAAGTAAGTCTCGGTCAAACCCGAGGAAAGAGAGACGAAGCGCAGGATCCCCGGTGTACTCCACGAGTCCCTTTGCAATCGCGGTCCGAACCGCGTTCGCCTGGCTCATGAACCCTCCACCGCTCACCTCGACATTGATGTCAACGGTAGCAACCTGCTGCTCCGCAATCCGTAGTGGCTCCATGATCTTCCAGCGGGCGATCGCAGGCTCATAGAGCTCAACTGGTTTTTGATTGATGCGGACACGGCCGACGCCTTTGACCACAGTCGCTTTCGCGATAGCGGTCTTCCGCTTTCCTGAGGTATTGACGACTTTCTTGGACATTTACACCTTCGCCCCTAGAAATTGCGCGATTTCTTGAATCGTCATATAATTAGCAGGATGTTTCTCTGCTGTTGTGATTTTTTCAAAGGATTGCCCCGCGAACTCTTTGGGGACACCAATATAGCATTTCAATCTCTTAAATGCTGCTCTCCCATGCGGCTCCTGGTACGGGATCATCCCCCGTACTGTCCGTTTCACGATCTGGTCAGGCATCCGAGGATAGAACGGCCCTTTTCGGTAGGTCCCAACCTCTCGTTCATGTTTGTAATGTGCTTTAATCATTGCTTTTTTCCCGCTGACAATCGCTTTCTCTGCGTTTATGACTGCGATCTCCTCTCCTTTCAGGAGGCGTTTTGCGACCGTGGTGCAGAGCCGTCCGAGTATTGCGCCTTGCGCGTCGATAATTGCTACCATAGTTATCCCAATATCCTCACATCTTTTCCTTTTGGATTATGTTTCACGAGGTCCTCAATGGAAAGCGTCTTACCCCCGGCCTTCTTGATTTTCTCATGGGCTTTCTCCGAGAACGCCCACGCGGCGATGGACACCTTCTTGGTGAGTTTCCCTGTGGAAAGCACTTTCCCTGGAACCAACGCGGTTTCCTTTTCATTGATATAGGTGCTAATCCGAGTGAGGGTAACCTCTGGCCAGTTCCGTGCGGGTTTCTCGAGACGCTCCGCGATGTCTTTCCAGATAGGCGCCTTGTTCTCGTAGGCCTTTTTACGGAGATCTTCGATGAGGCTGATTAACTGTGGATTGGTCTTTTTCATATGCGTTGCCATAGATTGCTACCCCGATAATGATGGATGGTGGAAAACAAAGTGTCCTTTATAAGATTTATGTTGATGATTTTCAGGAAAACCACTGTTCTTTCATCTTCAATATGCGGCATGTATGAATGTGTTGATTAGACATCCTTTCGGTTGAACCGCCACGCCGCAAGGACGAAGAACACAACGATCCATATGATGAGCACACCCAAGAGAAGTCCTGGTGAGTACCATGAGGGGCTGGGGATTAACCCTGCACCGAGGCTTGAGGAGACCGGGCCTATGGTGACGCCGATGAGCGAGGAATACACGTCTATAGGATTGAACAGCTGTAGCACGTAGTACCACTCTGGAACGATGAGTGTTGTGTCCATGGTTATTTTTGTGAAATCAATGGTCGTCGCAAGCAATCCTACAAACACAATGGGCAGGATGATCGTGAAGAGAAACCACAGGAAGATCGTTCCACCAAGCGCGGTTGATCGTTTCGAAAACACCGTGGAGAAACACAACGCGACACTCAAGAACACCAGCCCGAAGACCATGGTCATCCCGATGAACGCCAAGTACTGGAGGTAATCGACATTGGAGACGTTCACACCGATGACGATGCCCGCGGTTCCGAATCCAACGAGGACCGTGAAGCACAGCACGCTTCCCAGGCCGAGGAATTTCCCCACCACGATTTCAAAGCGAGTCGCAGCTAAGGAAAGCAGCGCACTCATCGAACCACGCTCGATTTCCCCGATGATCGTCGCGTACCCCAGCATGAACCCGATGATTGAGATGAGATAGGTTGCAAAGCTCGTCATCCCTGAGATGGTGTTCCCAAGGTTTTGCCATCCATGGCTCGCGATGGCCCCAAAATAGGAAACAACAAGGGTGAGTACCGCAAACATGATTGAGACGAGGATGATCCACTTGTTCCTGATGTTATCCATGATTTCTTTTTTCGCGATGCTGATAACCGTGTCTGTTCTCATGCTTACGCCTCCGTGAAACGCATGAAGACCTCCTCGAGGGAGGGTTCCTTCATCTGCAGGTTGAGGATGTTGCCGCCGGCCGAGGAAATCGCAAGGATCACCGCTGCCTTTGTTCCGGCATCGCAGATGATCTCAAGGGTGTTTCCACTGACGGTCACATGGTCCACCTTCGGGACGTTTCTCACTGTTTTTTCTATGGTCGGTGACATTTTTTCAACCGTCACTGTAATCTGAGGCTTCAAGTTCAACTTCTTCCCAAGTGCATCCACTGTATCCTGCGCGACCAGTCGTCCTTTGTTGATGATGCCGACACGGTCGCAGATTTCCTGGATCTCACTCAGGATATGCGAGGAGATGAAAAGAGAGACTCCTTTTTTTTTCAAATCAAGGATGATATCACGGACAAGGACGACGCCGCGGGGGTCAAGGCCGCCGCTTGGCTCATCAAGAATCATGATGGGTGGAGTGCCGAGCATCGCGCGCGCAATACCGAGCCGCTGCACCATGCCCTTTGAAAATGCACCAACCTTCTTCTTCCCAGCGTCACCGAGCCCTACCTGCTCTATTAAACGTTCACACTCGTCCTTCGACGCGTGTTTCATCTCCGCGTAGAAACGCAGGTTCTGCAGTGCGGTCAAGTTATCATAAAACGCGACCTGCTCTGGCATGTACCCGACGTACTCCCGTGCTTTCTTCCCATGGGTTCTCACATCAATGCCGTTGATGGAGATCTCTCCTTGGTCCGCATGGATGAGATCAAGGATGGCCTTGATGGTGGTCGTCTTGCCTGCGCCGTTCGGCCCGAGGAACCCGAAAATCTCTCCTTTCTTCACGGTGAAGGAAATGGTATCGACCGCTTTGAACGACCGGTAACTTTTGGTAAGATTTCGCACGATGATTGCTGAGGACTCGGGTGCCTGGTCCCATTCCACTTGGGCTCCTGGAAAAAGGAAGAACCCTTTTTCATTGCACTGCGGACAGGTGACGCTGACTCGTTCCCCTGGATTTCCTGTCACGGATATCTTTGTTTTGCAGTTTGGGCATCGGATAACTTGCGTGGCCATATGCTTAGGCTCCTTTGTGGTTGGCGCATAAGACAGACCCTGTATTTAGGCCTTGTGGGCGTCCTTGTTGAAAGCAATGAGCCCGCCTCAGGTAATTTTAATCAAAATTTTGTTTCAAAACATATTTAAGAAGGCGGTTAATAGATAGTACTATCGGATACGCGAACATATGGGGTTATACAAGAAATTAATAAATGGTCGGAAGAGGCTTGTTCTCTTGTTCCTCTTGGTCGTAGCGGCAGCGCTGTTCGCTATGCCCTTCGCCCCTGTGAGCGGTTCTTCGACAAATACCATCACCCTTTCGAACCCAGAAACCTCGCTTCAGATTAACGACACTGTGAATGTGAAAAATTATACCTCCATCGTGACAGACCCTAGCTTCACGAAGACTACGATTGTCTATCAAGGGAGTTCGAAAACCGTGGTTGAATTACCAAAAGAAAGCGTGGTCGTGAAACTTCCTGATAATCGTCTTGCCATCAATTACGAGTCCGGGGAAACCAGTATTCTTCCAGCCGGAAGCACGGTCTCGATTATTCAGAATAACCCGATTGTGGTAGTACCACAGCAATCACGGGCTCTCATGGTATCCAAAATCGTGGAGTCCCCATTGTGGAATTTCACGACCAAAACCGTGTTTTATCAGTCAATCCAGGAGTTTAATTCCTACAACGTGCAGGCGGTTTTTTTTGAGCTCGTCCGTGCCATCCCTGAGGACCCCCTTGTCTCCTATACGATTGATTGGGGTGATGGGACGAAAGAAATGCACACCCAGAACAACGTTTCCATCTCCCATGTCTATAAAAACAACGGTGATTATACCTTAAAAATCAACGTGTCCGATCAGCTCGGGTTCACCTACACCACCACGCAGACATTAACGGTGAGCTATGAGGGGAATGTTGCCCATTCGTACCTCTGGGTGAAGAAGAACAAGGAACCAGTCGCCGTGGTATCGACCACCGGTCTTGGGCTCCTGTTCGTCGGCCTTGTTGCATTCACAGAATCTGGGAAGTACAAATTATTGATGCTTTTTACCCTCATGATTCCCTTGTATACCCGGATTCAAAAGGAGGATGTCCTGGATCAGTTTGTCCGGGGGCAAATCTACGGGTACATCAAGACGAACCCCGGGGCGTATTATAATCAGATCCTTCGGAAGGTCGGGGTGAAGAACGGGACGCTGTCGTATCATCTAGGGGTGCTTGAAAAAACCCAGCTCATCCAGTCACGCAGGGAGGGGCTTAAGTATCGGGCGTTCTACCCGACCGGGATGATGTTCCCGAAAGAGGAGCGGTTCCGGTTGACCGAACTGCAGATCCAGATCATCGCCCATATCAAAGGACGGCCTGGTCTGACGCAAAAGGAGATTTCGCGGATGCTTGGCCAGAAACCGCAGACGATCAACTACAACATCAAGGTGCTCGCGCAGGCTAACCTCATCCGGGTGACCAAGAAAGGCCGGAAAACACGATGCTTCTCGGTTGCTGACTCTGAGGTCTCAGTCCAGTAGAGTTGAGACATTAAGGTTCCTTCTTGTTTTTATATCAATCAAAACACTGCTCCAAAAGCAGCTTATAATGTCCTTGCATTCGTACCCATGTAGGCCTGTCTGTGTATCGGACCTCAAAACAGATACCCCTTGGGCTTCTGCCAGGATGATGTCTTCACTCATTCTGGCAGCAGGGCTTTCTGGTGATGAGGAGGAGTGTTCATTCTCTGGTTTCGTTAAAGGCAGCAAGAGCAGGTCTCTCTCATTTTTGTTTGGTTCCTCAGGTCAAAACAATTAAAAATGGCGAGTCGATAGCCTGGAGCGATGCGGACGCTCATTGCGGTGGTGGGTAGCGATGTCGATGACCGGAATCTTTCTTCTGCGACGCTTGCTATCGCAGAGCAAATCGGGCGTGGGATTGCACTGCGTGGCGGTATCCTTGTCTGTGGTGGCCGTGGCGGTGTGATGGAGGCCGCATGTAAGGGCGCGAAAGAGCATCATGGTATCACGGTCGGTATTCTCCCCGAGGTAAAGGAAGAGGCGAACGCGTTCGTGGACATCCCGCTTCCGACTGGTCTTGGGATGCGGCGGAATTTCCTGGTTGCCTATGCCGCGGATGCGGTGATCGCGCTTGGTGGCAGGTGGGGGACGCTCTCTGAGATTTCGTTTGCGATGATTTTTCATAAACCAGTGATCCTGGTGCAGGGGACTGGCGGGTGTGTCGATGAGCTCGCGCAGGGGAACCTGATGCGGCAGTCCGAGACGCATTGGATTCTTGCGCGTTCTGCGGAGGAGGCTGTAGAAAAAGCGTTCCAGTGCTGTTCCCTGTAGATTTTTGCTGTGGTATTATGTCACTTCGTAACTTTTAATAGGAATGTTTAAATATTACTTTTGCTAAAGTATAACTTAAGAGGATCTGGAGTTTTTTGATTCCTTTTCCTTCCATCTCTCCTAACCCCTTCCAGATCCTTCCTACCTCCTTATTTTACTCACCTCAACAAGATGTCCCGCAAGAATACCAAAAAATAAAAAAAAATTTTACAGTTTCTTTTTTTGCAGCATGAACCGATTTACCTCGCATTCAGCCAAAAAGTCCGAAAGTCCTAGTTTCACCAAATGGAAAAAATACGCATCCTTGTAGAGCTTGTCAACTTCAGTTTCTTTGTCCATTGGCATCACACTATGGTAAATATATTATTTTCATCTATATATAAATATTTCTATAAAAATAGAGGTTCTCCCTACACCATCATCGAAATAAGAGATACTACAGATTCAAGAGAGCCCTCAGTATCTTCTCGTCCTTCCTGAGGCAAACACTAAAAAACAGGGTGTTTCACCCATATACGACAAAGTACGACACACAGGTGAAAACGCCCATCGAACGACCACCATCCCTCATCAAATCAGCCATTCCAATGAATATCCTTGGTAAATGATACTACATTTTTATAGTATAATGCCATTAACGCTTAACTCGCAGAGGAAGGACCCTATGAATGAAACAAGCTCCATGGAACACGCATCCTCGTATCGTTGGGTTGTCTTACTCGTCTTCATGTTCGTGGCCCTTATCTCGCAGCTACTATGGTTGACCTTTGCACCGATCTCTTCCGAGATAGCGGAGCTTTTTAACGTAACAACGAACGACGTCTCCCTTCTTTCACTCGTCTGGCCGGTCATCTTCGTCATCCTTGCCATCCCAGTGGGAATCTACATTGACAAAAAAGGCTTTGTCGTAAGCATACGAATCGCTGCCGTCTTCATCGCGGTCTTTTCCGTCCTAAGGATTTTTGCAACCATGAGCAACAATTTCATCCTCCTCCTCCTCGCCCAGAGCGGCACCGCTGTTTCCCAGCCGTTTATCTTCGGAAGCATCACCAAACTTTCGGTCCAATGGTTCCCACAAAAAGAACAGGGCCTTGCCACCGGCCTTGGCACCATCGGTCTATTCCTTGGGATGATGCTTGCACTCGTCCTCACCCCTCTGTTATACTTGACGTTTGGAGTCACCATCATGCTTTCCATCATCGCGGCGATCTCCTGCATAGGTGCCCTGTTATTCTACCTATTTGCACGCGAAGGAACCCTGGTTACGACACCAGAAGCAAGCGCAGCCTTCTCGCTACGGGACCTATGGACCTTATCCAAAAAACGCGATTTCGCAATCCTTGAATACGGCTTTTTTGTATGCATCGGAGGATTCACTGCGATTCTCACATGGCTGGAAGTCATGCTCAATTCCCTGCACGGGATCGACATCGCTTCAGCAGGGATCGCAGGCGGCGTCATGATCGTGGGCGGGATCATCGGCTCGATCGCCATACCAGCCTTATCTGATAAATACAAAAAAATAAAGCCATTGGTCTTACTTGATCTCGCGGTCGGCACGATTGCATTTTACTTCATCACCATCTTCCAGGACGCGCTCCTTCTCATCGTGATTTGTTTCATCATCGGGTTTTTCCTGATGTCCGCGCTCCCACTAGTGCTTGAAATATCCAACAAGATCTCCGGCGTTGGGATGGAAGGCAGGGCATCATCCCTCCTCTGGTTCTTTTCACAAATAGGTTCCATCGCCTTGATCGCACTCATCGACCCGGTCCATGTCGCCGGCGGCAGCTATTTCTATTCCATCATGCTCATCGTGATTCTCTGGGCTGTCGCGTTCGTCTTCTTCATGGACATCGAAGAGGCGCACCAGAAAAAAACAATGCAACCGTAATCACGTCATTCAACGAGTTGTATGGCACTGATGTTTTGAGGAAGCTTCATCGCACGAGCGATCGCACCACATTTTGTCCTGAGGAGATACGCGACCAGTCTATAGGACGTCTCAGAGAATGACTCGTAGTTCGCCATCCCTTTGCACATGATGACGTCAGCGTGCGACAGAACATCATTCGCTTCCGTAGGAAGACGCGAAAAATCAACGCCAACGCAAAAACACCCTGTGGTGAAGATATCATCAACCACCTCATCAAACTTGATAGCGTCCGCATCGACCAGCGTCGCATCACTGAGGACCGGAACCCCCTTGACAATCGCAGTGATATGAAGGTCGGGCTTGAATTTCTTCAGCTCCGAGCACATGAGTTTATCAAAGACGATCTCTCCGCAGTTATCCGTACAAAGAACAAGACGTTTTGCTTTCGCCAGGTGCTGTCGCAGGAGTGGGTAGTCATCATGCCCGAGGCCCTCCGCATAGAGCTTATCGAACACCTCTTCAAGCACGCGCGGATGGATGCCGGAACCCTCGATCCCGAAGTCGAGCACGTTTCCGATGATCGCACAGACCATGCTCGTCCGCAAGGGGTCCTGGGAGCGTTCAATGAGTGTTTTGACTTTAGGGAGTAATGCTTGGACAACGGTCGTGCTTGTCTGCTTTAGCGATGCGTACGGGTCATTATCCCTCAACACCGAATACACCGCTTGGTGTACCTGGGTTGCGATCGTCGCACTACACTTTGAAGGATCGTACAACTCAGAAAGGAGTTTGCAGGCGGTGCGCAGCGCCTCTGTGCGGCGTTTTTTATTGGAGGTGCTCAGCTCTGCCTCAAAGAGGATTCGTTTCAGGAGACAGGGCACACATTCTGGCTGAATCTTCATCGCGATACCATGAACATCCGATGTCGTATTTATCTTTACCGTCACAGGACATTGTTCTCCTCAGCAAAAATCTCACAAAGGCGACGCTTATTTTATTTTCCCTTCTCTCCTTTTTTTCTCCTCGGTTTCCTTCACGAAATTGCGGTAACCTCGCTTGATATATACTCTCATAGTCACTATATTTATATATTGGGTATCACTTTCGCAACATGAATATGATATTTCCTCCTTATAGGAGCTCTCTTCGTTTTTTATCTAAATTTATAATTAATAACTAGAAAATTTAATATAGACGGAATGCGCTTCCCAATATTAGAAGAATATATGGGGGTTTAAAAGTATGACGAGGAAAATAATTGGAATATTGATGTGTATGTTACTATTAGCAGCAATACCCGTGGCCGCAGGAATGACCATTCCCAAAGAAGAAAAAGCGCAAACGACAGGTATTTTGGATTTCACGATCCTTCGTGGGCTTGTACTCTTCAAACGGGTCACTGACAACGGGAAAACACTCCGCTGCTTTGCCATACGCGTCCATTACACCACCTTTGGTCTTGATGGTTTCAAAACCGGGGTTCTGAAACTACGACCAATCTCTATCCCGAATTCCTTGCGGGGCATGTACGTCAGATTCTACATCTTTTCCGTGTTCCACGGAAGCGTCACACCATAATTACTCTATTCTACATCCCCTTCTTTTTCTTTTTTTTTACCATGAACTCTTTTTTCAACGTGTTTTTCAACGTTAAATATTAAAAGAGCAATGAGTTATCAATTTGCAAGGGATGACCTCAAGTGAGTGGTGAAAATAGCCATTTGCACGAAAAGAAGGTAAAGTATCAGAGGGTTCTGAATAAACATGATCCGTTTGATCAGCTTATTTTAGAACTGGGACGCACAGGTGTGCTCGACGTCAGTGTCGTCGGCATCCGCGATGAACCATCGGATATAACACCCGATGGGTACTCGCATAAGGCGATTCCACCTCGTGGGAAGCATTCCTCGTGATGATGCTGTGAGATGCTTTCCAGTTCGATTTCTGCTGCGTGGCGAAGCTCGCATAAAACCCCGTTCATCCTACCTTTATAATTATTTTTTAGAAAAAATTTAAATACTGGGAAAGTGAATAAAGAACCGTGGGAAAGCGGATGTTTTTTCCAAGTGTCCATCGTGACTTAAGGTAAAAACATCGCTGATCATCGAGATGAACTCAATGGTTGCATTCGTGAAAATATCGAAAAACGGTACCCTCCTTCGGATCAAAGAGGTGCCGGATACCTATCGTGATCAGCCCTACGTCTGGGACGAGGATGAATATTCATTTTCAAAAGGTAAGAATTAGATCCGATTTCGTTGAGATAACACGCTTTTTTTTTTATGACAGATTATGAAATTTTAATTAATACATGAATCTTTAGAAGGTCGGTTGTACAGATTTATTTCTTTATGTGAGATATTTATATATAATCATTTCTATATCCTGTTCATCTTTTCTGATACCAAGGGGAACATAGCGGAGAGGAAGATATAGGCATTATCTGAGGGAATCAATTTTTAGTACAATTTCGGGACAAAACAAAATTATAAAGTTATAAAAATATTTATATAGGTCATGGTTATGTACAAACCTTATCTAGGGCAGTACACGTCACCGGGAAGGTAAAGAACATTATTGAAAAGACGTATATTACTATTAAAGGAGAAACTTTAAATGCAAGATAATCTATGGACGAAAGGACTTGTTATTGGAATAATACTCTTGTTTTTTTTGGTGAGTGTCGTTCCTATTATAAAATCAGATCCAATCACCTGGGATGTCGAGATAAGTGTTCATGAGACCGGGGGATCAAATGATAATGTTATATTTGGTGAGTCAACCAATGCACTTGATGGGCCACCGCCAGATGTCTACGATGTTGTAAAACCGCCAGCACCGATACCACCCTATGTACGGACTTGGTTGAATGATAACCTTCCGACACCCTTTGATGTCTTATGGAGTGATTTCCGACATTACCCGAGCACTTCGAAAGTTTGGAATGTGACGGTTCAATGGATGCCCTCAGGGTCTCCTGCGCCGACAGTGATCACGTTCTCATGGAGTACTGCTGCGGTCAATGCGAGCGAATATAGCTCGGTTCTGCTTTGCACGGGAACAGGGACACCATTGCTGAACATGCGGACGAACGCGAATTATTCGTTCACCTGTTCTCCTTATGTTCCCCAGGACTTTACCATCAAGTGTTCCAGTGCAGCGAACCAGCCCCCGACAACCCCGAATACCCCCAGTCCACCTGACATGGGAACCGATGTTCCTACCACGACACCCTTTAGCTGGGCTGGCGGCGACCCGGATAATGGTGACACTGTTCTTTATGATGTCTACTTTGGAACAACCAACCCGCCAACAACCAAGGTTTCCGCGAATCAATCAGCAACCATATACAACCCTGGGACACTCGCGTATAATACACAGTATTATTGGAGGATTGTCTCATGGGATAACCATGGTGCATCCTCATCAAGTCCTCTCTGGTCATTCACGACACAAACACTTACAAATAATCCACCGAGTGTTCCTGGTGTGCCGTCTGGTCCGGTGAGTTTGTTTACTGGGAATATAGGGAGGTATTTTGCGTCGACGAGTGATTCTGATGGTGATCTGGTGCAGTATCAGTTCGACTGGAATGCTTCTGGTTCTCATTATTATACAGGGTGGACGTTGTTGGTCGCTTCAGGAGAATCGGTAAATAAGACACGCTCTTGGCTTGTTTCTGGTACGTATGTGGTGAAGGTGCGGGCTCGTGATATGCATGGTTTGGTGAGCGGTTGGTCTGATGGCTTGACTGTAACGGTTGCGTTCAATCAAGCTCCGATTGTTCCTGGTGTTCCGTCTGGTCCTGTGGATCTTGTTGCTGGGAACACTGGTAAGTATTTTGCGTCGACGAGTGATTCTGATGGTGATCTGGTGCAGTATCAGTTCGACTGGAATGCTTCTGGTTCTCATTATTATACAGGGTGGACGTTGTTGGTCGCTTCAGGAGAATCGGTAAATAAGACACGCTCTTGGCTTGTTTCTGGTACGTATGTGGTGAAGGTGCGGGCTCGTGATATGCATGGTTTGGTGAGCGGTTGGTCTGATGGTTTAACCGTAGTGGTTCATAGTTAATGGTTATCCGCTAAATAGTCCTCAATACACCATGAAGGATTCAAGAACAACATAGAAGAAAAATTAGGAGTCTCCAACAAGTATCGCGATAAACAGTACATCTGGGATGAAGACGAATAGAGCTTTTAGAGTTACATTTTTAAGTTAATACTTGTTATAAGAAGAATAGTTTAGTGAAATAATAAATAATCAAGAGATGGATGCAATGATGAAGAAATTCATTTTAATTTGTAGTATTATCACCTTAATCATTTGCTCAATTATACCAATAATTGAAGGAGCACCTAAACCTGATGTTCGCTTACCAACTGGGTTTGTGACCATGCGTGCGACTGACAGTCTAAACTCTTATTTTGATATGCATCTTTCTAGCGTCCCGTCTGGTTTTGATATTACAAATGGGACCTACTCAGGATGGTGTATCCAAAGAAATACAACTATGGCGCGTAATGTGAACCACACCGTTCTTTTATACTCAAGCTATGACCCTGATGTGCCCTGGAACTTTTCAAATCAGAACTGGAATAAAGTAAATTACATCATTAATCATAAACAAGGAGGACTACAAAGCATCCAGAGCGTCATCTGGTACTATATCTGCAATACTCCTTATCCAACAAATGATTCCGAGGCTGAGACGATGATTACTGATGCAGACCAAAATGGGGGTGATTTTATCCCAGCGTCTGGTCAAAAAATCGCGATTGTTGTTGATGTGGTCGATGGAGACTATCCCAATCAACGGACGTTTTTAGAGCTTTCTTTACCATCAGCTGTACCAATCGGAGGATTAGTATGGAATGATTACAATGCTAATGGAATACAAGATATAGGTGAGCCAGGGATTCCCGATATCCCCGTAGGTCTGTATACGCAGAATGGAACACTTGTAGATTCCGTGATCACTGATGTTCAGGGTTTTTATTCTTTCGGTATTTTTCCAACGGGAGAATATTATATCGAATTCACGTTGCCTAGTGGTTATCGCTTTAGTCCAGAAAATCAAGGTACCGATGATACAAAAGACAGCGATGTTAATCCCCAGACCGGCAGAACGAATGTTTCGACATTTGATCCAGATGAGACTCGCTTGAATTGTGATGCAGGAATGTATCGTGTGAATGAGCAGGGAAATCCGGTTCCACCGCCTTCACCGACTAACCATGCACCGACAGCTGATGGAACTGCTGGGGAGCCTTACATTGGCATTGTCGGTGAGGAACTCCATTTCAATGGATCGCGTAGTTATGATACAGATGGCATGATTGTTTCATGGCAGTGGAGTTTTGGTGACGGAATTAATGCGAGTGGCCCCGTTGTCACCTACATCTATATGGTGGCGGGAACGTATTCGATTTTATTAACAGTCACTGATGATGACGGTGCCACTGATACCTATCATACGACTGCGCATATACGGTTGCCTAATAGGGCACCACTCAAACCTTCGTTCAATGGACCAAAAGAGGGAAATCGGAATATTTCGTATGTCTTTACTATGATGACTACGGATCCCGATACCGATGATGTACAATATGTAATTCTATGGGGTGACGGTTCACAAAACACCTCTGTTTTTTCAGGCAGCGGTCATAGTATTCAAATGACTCACCAATGGAGTTCTTTAGGATTTTATATTGTACGAATCTATGCGGTAGATCCAAGTAACGCGACCTCTGAGGAAAATGCATTAGTGATGGCGATCGACGTACAGTATGTCGGGAGTCTAGGCTATTTGATAAATACCGATGGTGTAGGACCCTTTGATATGTTTTATGGCAATCAGACTGGCAACACAACCGTGGTACGATTAACAGCGTCTGGCGAGTATTTGATTGATATTAATGGCGATGGCATTGATGAATATGAGTATAATGCATCCTCTGGTTCGTTGCAGGCTTATTCGGGGCAGCAGGGGCTTGATGCGCGATATCTGATGTTATTCATTGGGATAGTGGCCGTCATCATTTTAGTAATTGTTCTTGCGTTTATTAGAAAGCGGATAAAAGGTAAATCTCAGTAACAGAAGTCAATGAAATCTATCGAAATTCAGATTTGAGTGTTTTGTGTACACATTAAAAATTCTAAACGATCTACCTTTCTGTGGTCCTAAATTGAAATAGAATGACTCTGACAAATTATTCGTTAAGGTTTTTTTTTACTTCACGTTGATCCAGAGATAGATGCTTCTGTACGCAGTGGTATGGTCTTCATCGACTTTCTCCGTTGATAATGCTTTATAATCTTGATTTTTGATGAAATTTTTGGTATGATTCGTATAGAGAAGGAAGACTAATTTGTAGTTTCCAATTCGATTGATATGAAACGTGTAATTGTACTCCCATTGCGATTCTGAGAAATTTTCAAGATTGATTGGTTCAGGAGCAAGCGTACTACTTATTTTATCAATAAACCATAGATGGTGATACAGTGTTTCGTTCATCTTTGTTGTCATGTTGTACACGGTAGTTTGATTCGACAGCCATACTTCTATGGTATAATTGATCGGGGTATATTCATGATTGATAATACCAAGAATGATTGTCGCATTTTCACCGAAGGAAAGATTTGTGGGATAGTCTGATGCCAGGTGGTTCGGTCCTAGGAGATAAAACTCGGTAAAATGTTCTCCTAGTTTTGGCGTCAGAATCACGAAAACAACTACACTTGCTGCAATAATGATGCAAATTATTAGAACAGTTGTCAGTACCTTATCTAATTTGGTTTCTTGTTTTGGGAGAGAAACGTTTATTTTTAGTCTATATCGATCTTCGAGCGACGTATGAAGCCATCGATATATCGCTATTATTCCTACAATAAAAATCAATAGTTCCAGGCTGAAGACAATCGGTAGTAATTTGATTCCCCAAACAGTGTAATTAAGGATTAAGCCTATTAATGGAACGATTGCTATTGAAAGTCCAAAGCTTAAAGCAATTCGTTCAATGTCATCGATGCCTTTCTCGGTTTTTTTTGAAGGAAAAAGCGCGAAAACCACAAGGTACCCGGGGATAAAAAGTATCATGGGTAAGGCAATAATGATGCGAAAAGCATCATTTATGTTGAGAAGGATAAGGATAAGCCCAATGATACTCCAGATGAAACATAAGATAATTGTATTAGGATATTTATCAGAAAGTTCACGCATTATTTGGGTTAAATACTTAGTATATTTATTATTCTTTTTATAACGAGAATAATGAAGATAATGAAAAAAGCTGAGATGATGATGTCCATTCTTATGTTTAGTACCGCTGGGATGTAATTATCAATTATGATTTTCATGATGAATAATCCTAGAAATATCAGGATAAAAAATATTTCTAAATCAGTCCCGGTTGTTAGAAATAGAATGATTATCAGCACTATAGATCCAAAAGTTAATTTCACGGATATGTTATTTTTCTCAATTAAGAACATTGGACAGATTACTCCTATAATAAAAAATGTAATACTTACCTTGATGTTCAGTGGATTTGGTTGAAAAAGAAAAAAAATACCGGTAATAATTAAACATAATCCTAATAAGCATACAGTAGTATTGAATTTGGATAACCAGCTGATATTATGTGATTCTTCACGTTCTATTTCCAATAGTTCCAATGGAAAAATGTTTTTTTGTCCACAAACCGGGCATTCAAATACCGTAATTTTTATATCGATATCCATCAATTTAATAATACTTTTACATCTGGGGCATTCAAAGTATCTTGGATTTATATTTTCTTTTTGTTGTTTTTCAAATGATTCTTTGCTTTTATGAAATATCAAATTAATTTTTTTTTTCATTTTTTTTCCTTAATGCATCTTGTTTAGGTGGGTTGCTTCTATTATATATTGTATTGCTACGTAATAAATAATTTCATGTTTGTAAGTTAAATAATTGAATTTTTCAATAAAAACTTCAAGGTAATAATAAAAAATTTGTATCATGGAGGAACTACCAAGATATACTATCTAAAAATGCGATAATATGAGTGTTCATTCTTGGTTAAAATACATTATTTTTTTGAGTAGAAACAATTTACAAAATATTTATCTATTCATAAGCTCTTCACATATTCATTTACGGATGAACTCGAAGTGATGTGGATGCTTAAAAAATTAGGTACAATAGAATATGATAAGAATTTTTCTGGTTTCGTCAAGGATGGGATAAAGCGATATTTGAATTGGTTTGTTAGAAGTGTCCCAATGACTCCAGAAATGAGAGTTAAATTGCAGCGGTTGAGAGGTGTCAAAATAGGGAAAAATGTTTTTATTGGTATTGATGTGTTTTTTGATGATGCAAGACCTGATCTTATCACTATTGAAGATAATGTAACGGTTTTAGTTGGAACCACAATTTTAGCTCATGTCTATCCGCCAGCTCATTTTCGTAATATTATTAAGGCAAATGAACAAGGAGTTGTTCTAAGAGAGTATTGTTATATTGGAGCAAATTCTTTAATTTTACCCGGAGTCATAATCGGTGAATATTCGATTATCGGTGCAGGGTCTGTCGTTACAAAAAGCATTCCATCTTATTCTGTGGCTTTGGGTGTTCCTGCTAGAGTTATAAGAAGTTTTAACAGGGATGATGTTACATGAAAATTTTATACCCCATATCAGAAATCTCACCATCTTATGGTGGGATTGGTAGCTATACATATAAGATTATTAGTTCGTTAATAAACAATTATAGGGATTATGAAGCGGTAATTGTTACCTCGAATCAACAACAGAATGACACCTTTTTAAAATATTTTAATGGTATCGATAGAGTCAAAGTGATCTCTTTATTTGAACAGGGTTATAGTCACATATTTTTTCGAGATTTACATTTTCAATTAAAATTGGCAGAAAAAATTGGGAAATTAATTCGAGAAGAAGAAATAGATATTATCCATCATCAAACAGGTCATTATGAATTATTTTTTCCGATAAATTTTTTAGGTGATTTGCCCATAATTATGACGTCTCATGGGGATATATTAACCCTTCTAGAAAAATGGAAGAAAGTTAAACTTAATAATCTGGATGAAAAAGTAAATTATTATCTTGGCAAATTTCTTTACCAAGAGGAAAAATTTTTATATGAAAAATCAGATAAAATAATTTCAGTGGCTGACCATGTGAAAACAAATATTATTAATAATTATGGAATTGCATCTGATAAAATAATTACTATTCACAATTATGGTGATCCAGGGACATTTTATTTTCATCCTGGAGAATTTAATAAACCATATAAAATAGGTTTTATCGGACGACCGTACTATATTAAAGGATTCTATGATCTGATAAAAATTATTAACAGCAATATCAATAATGATGCATTCGAATGGCACCTAGTCACCGATATCAATGTAGTTAAAAAATTGGTGAAAAACGAAAAAAATATATATTTTTATGGGAACATTCCTCAATCAAAGCTTTCTGAATTTTATGACAATATTGATTTTATGTTTATTCCTTCTTATTCTGAGGCAGGTCCCACAGTTGTTATTGAATCCCTATTAAAAGGCAAGTTTTTAATTGCCAGAGATTTAATTGGTATACAAGAAATAATGAGAGATGGTATTGGTTATTTTTTTAATGATATTTCTCAATTAAATTTTGCTGATATTTTTAAAACTTTTACGGAAGATCGTCATAATTTGCTTACAATCCTGATGGACAATAGAGAGAAAATAAAAAAATTGTATGGGTCTCCTGAGATAATTAATGAAATCTATAAGGTTTATAAAAATTGCATATAATGCTTGCACAAAATTGTCGTATGAAAAATATTGAATAATATATTTAGGTTGAAACGATGAAAGTTGCCATCATATTTGGTAATCCAATTGGCGAATTCTATGGTGGAATTTTAACGCATGTAAAATATTTAACTAAGTATTTATCGTATTATAAGGATATTGAGCTTGTTTTAGTAACCTTTGGAGAGAATAATTCTACTTATAAAAAAAATGGCATAGAAGTTATTGAATTAAAAAGAATGAAATTTGGATTATTTTTTTATCCATTTGAAATATTTTATGATTTGTTTAGACTAGAACGAATCATACAAAAAATAAATCCTGATATTGTTCATATTCAATCCACTAGTCCAAATTTTTTATTATACGGCATAAATAAGAAAAAAAAATATCCAATAGTGATAACCGTTCATGGATATTTTAATGAAGAATATAAAATACAGATTGGTTTTAAAAAAATAATATATAGATTTTTTTGTGCTCCTGTTGAAAGAGTCGGATTATCTAAGATTCCTCATATTATCGTGTTGTGTCCTCAAATTAAATATATGATAGATAAAATTACTAAATCAAAAATTTTTATTGTTCCAAATGGGGTTGATTTGAATTATATACAATCAATTAATTCCTATGGAAAACAAGAATATCCCACTATTTTTTTCCTTGGATATTTGACAAAAGGAAAAGGCGTGGATGATCTTATTAAAGCAATCAAAATAATAAAGAATGAAGTGGACGATGTAAAATTATACATTGGAGGGAATGGACCGTATATGAAAAAATTAAAAGAATTGGTCCAAGAATTAGATTTAAATGGGAATGTGGATTTTCTTGGCTTATTAAATGATGTAGAAAAATTCGGTTACATGAAATCTATTGATATATTTGTTTTACCTAGTTATTGGGAGTCGTTTCCGATGGTCCTCTTAGAAGCTATGGCATGTGGAAAACCTATCATTACTACAAATGTTGGAGGAAATCCTTTTGCTGTTACCGATGGTGTAAACGGGTTTTTAGTTAAACCAAATGAACCACAGCGTATAGCGGAACATTTAATTCATTTGATAAAAGATAAGGATCTGCTTCAAAAAATGGGACAAGAAAGTAAAAAAAGATCCTTAGATTTTAATTGGGAGGGAATCGTTCAACAAACAAGGGATCTTTATAAAGAAATTATAAGAGATTCTTGAGGGATTATCTATTTTTATATTTTTTTTTATCGATAATCTTTAGTTAATTCTTCTTTTTTAATACTGTAGAACCAATCGGGAATTCCTGCTACTTCCCTAAATTTCTTTTTGTAAAGGGGTAGAAAACACCGATATATTGGATTGGGTACAAACCTAAAAACCTGATCCATAATTTTAATTAAAATTTCTTCCTGTTTAGTTAACACTTCACTTCTTTCTTTATCCGAAATAAATAACGTATTAGGCTTATATTTATCCTCCAACATTTGTTGTTCAAATTCAATACCTAAGTATTTACAAATTTTCTTTGTCTCTTCGATTCTGTTTTTTTTAAGGGTTTCATATTCAATTAAAAGATAATCTCGCTCTTGATGTCTATCATACATATTAGAGTAATAAAAATGATATCGGAATGTAAGAAAGATTATCAAAAAAATTTTTGGGGATTTTCCCGCTTTTTGCATATTTTTATCAAAATATTTTAGTCGCAGATCAGATTTGATTGAATCTATTATTTTACGTTTGATAATAATAAATTTTGCAGTAGGAAAAATTTTAACTAAGTCACGGAAATATAGGAGATGCGCAGGTGTCTTTTCAAGCCAAAAGTCGGTATTTTGTTCTTCTGCGTATTTATCCATCATCATTCTAAAAAATTCGTCATAGGAGTAGGGCCTGTTTTTGTAAAAATATTTTTTGTCTAGATTGCTTAAGATAAAATAATCACTATTAGAAAAGGATTCAATAAATTCAATATAATTTTCATCTTTTTGTATATCTCCAAATCTATCCTTTTCAATGCAAAAAAAGGCGCTTTCATGTATCCCGTAATGTCGTTCCGCTTGAATCCCTGCAATGTTACTATGGGAACAAAGTATATTTGCCAACCATTTCGTCCCGCTTCTATGGACACCTAAAACAAAGATAGGTTTTGCCATGGATCTTCATCTTTATAATTTTTTAATATCGTTTTATGGTTAACTCAATAAATGATTTTGTTGTCAAGAATATTTCATTTTTTAGTTATTGAACGTTTATCGAATATAAAAAATTATTGGGAGATGTGGTTATTCTTATGAGATATCAGTATTAAGAAACGGTCCTTGGTATCTAGTAATAATCAGAAGAAAATCTTAATTCATAAAACTATAAATTTCCGAAAGAAGTTTAATAACTTCATGATTTATACAAGGTATCTAGATGAACATTTATTGGATCACTCAAATTGATCAAAAGACACTTCATAAGACATCAAGAATTGAATTAGCTAATGCCCTAAGAGATAGAGGTCATTCTGTAAAATTAATAATTCAAAAAAATATTGGTGAACATCCAATTAATGAAAATATTATATTTCTTCCGACTTTTTCGTACTCGTTTATTTCAAGATTTGTATTCAATCTTATTATTCTTTTTTATTTTCCTCTTATAACAATTGGAAAAAAAATTGATGTTATTCTTATTGATGGAGGCAATGTTTATCCTCCTTTTGCATTGATGTTAAAATTATTAGGCTATCCATTAATTATGGACTTAAGAACTCTGCCAACTGATGAACTGAAATCAATACAATCGATTTTTTTTGATAGTTCCATATTTTTAAGTAAATTTATTGTCAGCGGCTATACAACAATTACTCCTGAGTTAAAAAACATATTAGTAAAAAAATATAAAATTAATAATTCTAAAATTGGCATATGGACTTCTGGAGTTTCTTTAAAATCATTTAAAAAACCGATTAAACCCTTGATTGAAACCAAACTCTTTACGAATTCGCAATATTTCTATCTAATGTATCATGGAAAATATTCACGATCGAGGGGAATAGAAGATTTAATAAAATCAATTGCAGAATTAGAAAGTTCGTTGAAAGATAAAATCAAACTTATTATTATTGGAATCGATTGTAGTAAAAACAACGATTTTAAAAAATTGGGAGATCAATTAAATTTAGGTAAAAATTTAGAGTTTATTCCTGCAGTAGAACATGAAAAAATTCCTTCATATATTAACATTTGTGACGTGGGTGTTATACCCTTACCCACACAAGAAATATGGTGGAGTGTTAGTGCTCCATTAAAAACTTTGGAATATCTAGCAATGGGTAAACCAATTATTGCTACCAACATACCATTTCATCGTGAAATTTTTGAAAAAGGAAACTGCGGAGTTCTTATTGAAAATAGTGAACCTTCATCTATAGCAAATGCGATTGTTTATCTATATAAAAATAAAGAAAAATTAGATTCAATGGGTAGGATAGGACGAGAAATTGTTGAAAAAAATTACACTTGGGAAAAATCCGCACAGGATTTAGAAGAATTTATTAAAAAAATCATTTTATAGGACCTGAAATGAAAAGTGAAACACTGACTAAAATTGGAAGTATCATATTTTTAATTGGGATTATATTTGTTCTGATTTCATGGTATCATTCTTATCCGATTCATCTATCACCAATAAACGATCTTACATTTTTTCAATTTTATCCTTTGTTGTGGCCTGGGATAGTTTTTAGTTTGATCGGTTTATTTCTGATAGCATTTTATAGTAAAAACAGACTTGTAATAGCCGCCTGCTCTTCAACTCTGTTATTATTACTTAATGTTGATGCCTTTTTTTTCTCGTATATCTCATCCTCGGATTCAGGCGCCGTCGCAGGTATGTTTCAAGTTTTTCAAAAAACAAGTATTAATTCAAACATCATTCCCTATTTTGAATTCCCAACGTATTTTAGTTTAAATGAAATTATGCGTCAAATCGTTGGAGTTGACGAAAAAGGTGTTGCGTTAATCTCTTTCGCATTATATGGAGCCCTGCTTGGGCTTTTTATCTATTTATTTTTTGTTAATTTAAAGAAATTTTATTATAATTCGTTAATACCATTTTTGTTGGTTATTATCTACTTTATCGGTATGTTTTCTTTTTTAAATTACCAATGGGCACCTCAAACTCTTGCACTTGTTTACTTTTTTCTACTACTTTCATTATCAAGCTATTTGTTTTTCAATGAACAAAAAAGTAAGTGGAATTTTTTAATAATATTTGTTTTTATTCCGTTTGTCTTTAGTCACGCTTTTATGCCCGTGATTTTTTTATCTTTTTTCGGTATTCTTACTATAAAAAAAAAGTATTTAGCAAAGATTTTTTTAGTAATTTTTTTTATTTATATTACCGTTACTGTTTTTTATGCATCATCTTATTTACCTCTCTATATCAACACTTTTCGACAATCGATTACTGGGTTTAATAAAGAATATACGACCGCGATATCATCATCATTTCGAGAACCGGAAAGCCTGTTAAGTCGATTTATCATTTTTTCAAATAGCATAACTGTTCCAATGATTTGGATTTTTAGTGGTATTGGGACTATCTTATTGTTTTTAAAAAAGAGAATCAATTTTGTATTAATTGCAATAGGTTTAGCAGGAAGTATTTATCTAGCAGTAGGGCTGTTTTATTCTGTATTGGGATTGCGTGCTGCTCAGATTTTATTTATATGTATTAGCATCGGATTTATGTTTTTTATTTCAAAATGGAAAAAACTTACTATAAGTTTTATCGTTATTATCTTAATTTTAGCAGTCTTTTTACCTATGCGGATAGAATATAATAATACGCATTTTCAGATAGATGAAGAAGCAAATGCATGTAGTTTTTTAGCAAATAAAATAAGAAATGTAACGCATCCAGATGTCGCGATAGGTCAGGTAAATTTCGGTTACTTCACGAACATATATAGTTATCTAAAAAATGGATATTCATTTGAATTTGCTCGTCGTCCTGGAAGTCAGGGATTTTTAGATGTATTTAATAAGTCCATTAAGAAAAATGATTTTGTACTCTATAGTACAAATATGGGAAAAGAAATTATTCGATTTGTCATGACAAGTGAACAACTTAATACTACTTTAGTGAGAATTAAAAGCAATAATAAAATATTTGATAGCGGCTCAACTTTCATATTAAACGGAATTCATTAAGGATGAAAAATAATCATTTCACTCGAGAGTTAGATTCAGTAGATTTGATGTGGTTGAAGTAGGTGCATGAATTGATGTCTGTAAAAACTGTTTCTGATTATTCAATTGAGATAATTGAGACCCTTGATGGATTTAAAGAAATTCGGGATGATTGGGAACGCTTATTTAACCTAAAAAACAAAATCACTCTTTTTTTCTCATTTGAAGTAATTCAAACATATTATCAAACAATTCTTAGGAGTTTTAAAAATGTTAAAATTAAAATCTTTATTATAAGAAATTCGAATCAACAGATAGTCGCGATTTTCCCTTTCACCTATGAAATTAAACTATTTCCTTCTTTCTTATCTTTTAAAGAACTTGCGCTTAAAAATGATTATCTTATCGATTTCTATTATTTTCTTGTTGATCCTGCAGAAAACCAGGGCGAAATTTTTAATCAATTTGTACAATTCCTTAAAAAAAGAAAAAAGAAATGGGATATTATCAAAATAAATTTTATACCTGAAGACGAAAATTTATTTAAGATATTTAATTCAATTTTTGGTAAACACTATAAAATCAATATTGATAAGATAGAAACACTAATCATTGATTGTGATAGAGAATTTGATGAGTATATCAAAGATATGGATCGAAAAGATAAAAAAGATATAAAAAGACAATACCGGCGCATTGAAGAAAAAGGAATTGTTACTATTGTCGAAATGAAATATCCACATGAAATTGAGAAAGGATTACAATATTTTTACGATATCGAGGATAGTGGGTGGAAAGGAGCGGAAGGAACTTCGTTAAAACGTTCGTACTATGGTGAGTATTTTAAAGAAATTGCCTTACATTTTTCAAAGGAGGACAAGTTTCGATTATACTTCCTGCAATTAAATGATAAATATATTGCTGGAATCTATGGGATCATAGACCATGGGACTCTCTATATTGTTAAAACTGGATATTCCGATGAGTTTAGTCAGTATTCTCCATCAAAAGTGTTGTATTATTTATTGTTTGAAAGATTATTTAAGGAGAAATCGATATGCAAAATAGACTTTTACGGCCCTTTTAAAAATTATGAAAAAAATTTTGGAAAAAGAACGAGAAAAAGATATAAAATCACCGTATGTAATGAAAAAATCTTTTCTACTTTCTATTTTGTTTTTTTACAGATTCTCAAGATAATCAAATATCCTTTTCCAGAGGACTCTTTAAGAGGAAAATTAATGACGAAACTAAAAAAAATGTATTAATCATAAAGAGTAGTAATGATGAAAAAAAAGATAAAAATTTTTATTATTGATAAAATCAATTTTTTATTAATAAATACATTTTTTATTAATAAATTAATTATTTTTGAATTAGATATCGAAAATCCAAAAAAAATAATTCCTTCACCAGTTAACCTTTCTTTTAAAATTTGTAAAAAAAATGATATCGATTCAATGGATAATGATCTTTATGATTATAATGAAAAGGGAAGGCGATATTCAAAAAATCAATTTGATAAAGGAGATAGGTGTATTCTGGCATTAAATAATGACAGAATTATTGGTTATGTTTGGATAATGAAAAATCTTATGGAACTATCAATATATAATCACATACCGATATCAACCAAAAGGTCTTACATCTATAAGGGTTTTGTTTTGGAGGAATTTCGAGGAAAAAGAGTACTTAATGCAATTGATAAATATGTTATTGATTTATTAAAAGAAGAAGGAAAAAAATTTATTGTTACTACTGTTTCGATTTATAATAAGTCTTCGTTAAGGGCAAGAGAAAGATTGGGATTTAAAAGAGTAGGGGAAATTATACAAATTAGATTTTTGGGAATAAAATATGATTACATTCCCGAGAAAGAGTTAAAATATTTGCAAAGACTTTAAGTTGATTTGATGCGGCTGCTATTATTTTATTTTCGCGATTGATAACATAATTTTTCGCATAACATATGGTTATTTATATTAGCTTGATTTATACCGTGGCAGCTTAATCTGATAAAAAATTATCAATTGAAAAAGTATCATAGTAACATGTAAATCAACTGGTAGAAGTATGTATTCAAAGATAATTAAAAACATTTTTTTTCCTGTTTATCAAATGAAACTTCCACGTGACGAACGTTATATAACCTACATGAATCTTTTAAATAAAACTCAATGGTGGAGCTATTCCGATCTAGAGATATTTCAATTAAAAAAATTAAAACAACTTCTAAAACACGCAAATGATAATGTTCCTTATTATCATACGATGTTTAAAAAATTAAATTTTAAACCAGAATATATATCCAGTGTAAAGGATTTGAATAAATTACCTATATTAACTAAGGAGATTGTAAATAATAATTTTAATAATCTGTATGCTAGAAATTATTCAAATGAAAAATTAATTTTATCAACCACCTCCGGATCGACCGGAACTCCAATGAAATTTTATATTGACCCCAAATGGCAGGCCTGTAATCTGTCAGCAGCGTACAGAGCCTGGGGTTGGGCTGGTTACAAACTCGGGGACAAAATGGTTACTTTATGGGGAGCACGTTCGGATGTTAGTGGAACAAGAAAAATTGATAAAATCCGCGAGTACCTGTTAAGGAAAAAATATCTAGATGCATTTAATTTAACAGATGAAAATATGGCAACATATGTAAAAATATTGGGTAAATTCAAGCCTAGAATTATAAATGCTTATGCATCAGCTATTTTTTTGTTTTCAGAGTATTTGAAAAAAGAAGAAATTAACTTTATTAAACCAAGGGCAATATTGACAACAGCAGATATGCTTTATCCTCATCAGAGAAAATCTATTGAAAATACGTTTGACTGTAAAATCTTTGATTATTATAGCGGACGTGATACTTCATTACAAGCTGCTGAATGCTCTGAGCATATCGGGTATCATATGTCTATAGAAAATGCTGTTGTTGAATTTGTTAAGCAAAATGAATCTGTTTCTCCAGGAGAAACAGGAAAATTAATACTAACGGATCTCTGCGATTATGCAATGCCATTCATTAGGTATGAGATAGGGGATCTAGGATCTCCATCTGATGAAAGTTGTTCATGTGGTCGAAATTTACCATTAATGAAATCGTTCAAAGGTAGAGTTTTTGATTTTATTATCACTCCTGAAGGTAACCGTATATCTGGGGAATATTTTCATTGTATTATAATCGAATATGATATCCACAGTATTAAAGAATTTCAAATTGTTCAAGAATCAATAAATAAACTCACTGTGTATATTGTAAAAAATCCAAATGAAAAAATTAATGATGTTGATCGTTTTATTACTGTAATTCAAAAGAAGGTTGGAGAAAAAGTTGAAATTGAGGTAAAATACGTTTCTTCAATAAAACGAACTTCCTCGGGAAAGCTAAGACACGTTATTTCAAATGTTCATGGATCAAATGGGACATTTGATGAATGTCAATTTGAGGAGTAAAATGAGTGTCTTAATAAAGATGCTATGGCCGATATTTAAACCAGAAATTCATCGGTCTTATTTAAAACAAAAAGAAATACGGAAATTATCACTTATTGAAATTCAAAAAATTCAATGGAATAGGTTGAAGGAATTATTAGAATATGTTTACAACTCCTCAGTTTTTTATCATGAAAATTTTAAGTCCGTTGGTCTAAAACCAGAGGACATCAAATCTTATGAGGACTTTGAATTACTTCCAATTGTAAATAAAAAAATCTTAAAAAACAATTATAACAGAATAATTACAAAGGGGACTGGGAAAAAAGACTATACGATCGCGCATACTGGTGGAACTACAGGAGAGCCATTTGCTTTTCTTCTGGATAATAAAAGAGAACATCCTTCGAATAATGCGGCATTTTTATTGAATAAAGAGGGTATTGGCATCAGTCCGTATGAGAAAACTAATGAATTGCTGATTAAAGTAAAACCTACACATGAAATTAAAAATCTTTACAAAATGAATAAAGGAAGGATTCCACATAGATTAAAATACTACTTTTTTTCAGAAATATTTGGTATAAAATCTTTGGATATTAAAAAAGAAAACGTGAACAAAATAGAATCTATAATAAAAGACTATAATATTGAGGTAATATGTGGTTATTCTTCGAATATTTTTTATTTAGCTAAATTATGTCAATTTCATAAAATTAATTTGAATATAAAATATGTAATTCCGATCGCTGAAGGTTTATCAAAACAGCAAAGAAATTTTATATCGAATACTTTTAATTGTCGAGTATATATGGATTACGGTGCATCTGAATGTATGAGGATGGGATTTGAATGTAATCAACATATTGGATATCATATGGATCTCTATAATTATTATTTTGAATATCTTGACGATAATGGTAAGTTATGTAAACCTGGTGAGAATGCGAATATTATTGTGACAAACTTGAATAATTATGTTTTTCCTCTGGTGCGATATCGCATTGGAGATCAATGTGTTATTTCAGATAAAAAATGTTCCTGTGGTAATAATTATCCTCTTGTTTCTCAAATAACTGGGCGGGAATCAGATATTATAAGAACATCTTCTAATGATGAAATATCACTTTTATCGCTCCGTTCTTTTTTCGGGTTTTTAAATGAATATATAATCCAATATCAATTTATTGTTGATGAAAAGGCGAAGGAAATTATTATTAATATAATTCCGACTCAAGACTGTAAACAGGAAGTTTTCATGAACATTAAAGAAAAACTGTTAGATATAATTAATCATTCTATGAACATTAAAATTGAATTTGTTGAAGAAATCCCTTTCGATAAAAATGGAAAAACAAAATCATTGATTATTAAGTCTTAATTTTTAATAAAGAATCATCGACATAAAAAATAAACGATTCACAAAGATTTTTTCTTTTTTAGAATCTGTTTCAATAAAGATAATTCTTCTTTAGAGAAACCTTTTATGAGGAAAAATATTCCAAAGTATATAGCAATTGATAAGGTGATTAATAAATATAGATTCATTCCACTGAAATAATATATGAACAATCCCATACCTGCACAAGCAACTACTGGTTTAAAGATAATTTTTTTAAGAGGAATTTTCAAATTACTTCTGTGAGCTAAATAGAGATAGATTAATAGGATGTATGTTTCTGTAATAATTGTAGCAATTGATGCTCCGACAAGGCTATATTGAGGAATTAAAAATAAATTCAATGTAATATTTAAAATAGCTCCTCCACCAGCACAAAAAGCTAATTTATATTGTTGATCTGCTGAGATTAATACAAACCAAAGACACAGATATAAAAATTTTAATAGAATGTCAAAAGATAATATTTGAAGTGCACCTATAGAATTTAAATAATTTTTCCCATAAATTAAGATAATAAATTTATCTGAGAGTAAAAAAATACCTATAGTCAGGGGTAGGCCAAAAATTAATAGAAATTTGAATGATTTTTCATAAATATATCTTAAGGAATTATTGGATTTTACATATGTATACGCCATTAAAGGTAATAGTGCATTCATAAATAATACGGGTACTGGGTTAAATCCTAAAATTAGATTATATGCAGCATTGTACCATCCGACCACGGCACTGCCTTTCATAAACTCTAACATAACGGTATCAATCCTTACATAAATCAAAGCAAAAATTGTTACCGTGCCCAGAGCTAATGCTTTTGTTATGGTCTGTCTAAAAAATAGTCGATCAAATTGAAATGTTGTTCTCACAATTTTTTTTTCGCAAACAATAAGATTGATAATAATATCAACAATGGCTATGTAAAGAAATACAAAAGCTAATGTTAGTATACCATAACCCAAAAATATTACGATTAATCCTAAAGAACATTTAATTATGCTGATAATTATAGTTATTATAGCTTCCAGGTGCATTTTTTCGAATGCTCTAAATGTCACTTTAAAAATATTTGATAATGAAGTTATTACCTGAGCAATACCAAAAATATATATCAGATTTTTAATCGTATCAGGAAAATTCAGTACATTTATGATTATAATGATTGAAGAAAAAATTATTGTCGCTAATACTACCCTAATAATTATAACATTATTCAGAAATCTGTTTGCGTGTGATTTATCCTTTGCGACTTCTTTTATTAAAAGAGTTTCATATCCGAGATCAAAAAAAACGGAATAAAGCGCTACAAAAGTAATTACAAATGAATAAGTGCCAAAGAGAGTTTGACCCAATGTACGAGCGATATAAATTGATAAAATTACTGCTAGGAATGAAGAGATTAATTGGCCTGTAAATAATGAAAACATATTTTTGCCAATTTTCCGAACCGAACTCATTTCATCAATCCCAATAGCTTATTGTAAGGTAAATAAAAGGCTTATATTAATCAACCGTATTTTTATTTTCTTAAGAAAACTCTAGGTGTTACAATTACAACTCTATTTTCCAGATGAAGGATAAAATGAAAATACACAATAAAGTAGTGAAGTTTAAAAAAAATAGAATAGATACGGCGATGTGACAATCATATAGGATTTCTTCCTAATTTAAAATTATATAAGTAATACGCAAGTTTAAGGATTTTAGAATAACCCTTTTCGTATGTGTAACCAGGTACTACATCTCCTCCAAATGATAATTTGAATGAATTTATACCTTTTTTTATTGGATCCTTTTCTGCCTTATCCTCCGGGAATAATCCACCTAAGTCAAAATCTTTTAAACCCTTTTCCTTAGCGTATTTAATTGCTTCCCAGCGGATTAGACGATTTGCACAACCTATTATTGCCTTATTCTCTTTTTCACGTTCAAATCTTTTTGAGGCACTAACCAAAGTTTCGATATTAGCATCATCCTCAAGAAATAGCATTCCCCCTAATATTTCACCATGATGTTCAGCTACAAATAACGTTCCTTTTTTTTTCATTGTGTCCAGAGATGCAGTTTCAACCCCGATTCCTCCAAAGATGGAATCTATTTCTTTTTTTCTTGTAAAATTTTGATATATATCAAAAAATTGTTCATATCCATTATTCATTGAAATTTTGACTCCCTCCTTTTCTGCTCGTTTGATACCCTTATATGTATCTCTGTGAAATTTATTCAAAATTGTATCTAAATCTTGGTTTAAATCAATAATTGATGTTAGTTTTTTATAGCGGACAAATCCTTTAGCTTCAACTTTATTTTTACAAAACGGGAAGATTAAGAAATCGCAACCCTCGATGTCAAAAGGATTTTTTGAAAAATGCACTTCCTTTATATTAAACATTAAAATTTTTTTGTCAAGTACAAGCATAATCTCATTCCGTCAAGATTTCATATTTAATTATCCTTCTTAATCAATTTTTTACTCTTATAACCGATTAGAAATCTTATAATAAAATTGATAGTATATTATGTTATTGGCAATTTGTGGTTCGTCTTGTTTTATAATTAAATTCTTTCTGTATTTTCTAAGAATCAAAATTATCTAACCCACTATTCTGTTTAAAACAGAGTATAATCCTGAAATATAGAGTTTAAATGACTTAAAATCGTATCCCGGGGGGAATCTCCCCAATTCAAACATATCTGATTTTAAGGTAACCGCCTTTGGGATTGCGGTAACTGCACAAAGAAAACCGTTGTCCCTAAGGATCTTGATTATATCAGAGTTATAGTCGCTAGGAGATCCATTAGGATAACAAAAGGTTGTAATAGTTTTATTGAGTTTTTTTTCAATAATTTTTTTTGACTCTACGATTTCAAATTTGGCTTGATTTAATGTTAGATTTGTTAATATCGGGTGAGTGACTGTATGTGCCCCAAAATCTAATCCGTTTTCGTTCATCTCTCTGATGTTGTCCCATGACATCATAAGGTCTTTGTCCATATCTTTTGGGATATTAATCTCGGATTTCTGGATGAGAAGATCAATCAATTTTTTTCTCTTTTCCTCAGGGATTTTTTTAAATCTCTGAAAAATCAAACGTAGAGAATAAGCCGCGTTCTCCATACGAGGTGGTGTAATCTCACCAAACCCTTCGAGTTCAATTTTTTTCAATTTTGTATTATACAAAACATATCCAATTTTATTCCACCAGAATATATTATCGTTTTCTATATGTCCTGTTGTTAGAAATATTGTTGCAGGAATTTTATATTTTTTAAGGATAGGGAATGCTTCTGTATAATTATCTTTGTATCCATCATCAAAAGTAATAATTGCTGTTCTTTTTGGTAGAGATTTTTTTTCTGCTACTGCTTGTATTAATTTTTCGAATGAGATGATCTCATGCGTGTCTCGAAGATATCTCATCTGCTTTTCAAAATCTAATGTTTTAGTCGTATACGGTAAATAATCATTTTTTTCAGTTCCTATATGATGATACATCATTATGGTTACATGTGGTCTGATGCTGTGTATCAAATTATATGTGTCGATTATTTTGAAACGCTCCATTATTGAAATAATTCCATCGCCATAATTTAGTACATTATAATCGTACATTTTCTTTCACAGCTTATTCATTTTTTGTAACTCATCAAACATCATTTAATCTTCCTATGCGTGTCTTTCTAGAATTGAATGAGACATTTTTAAGGGTTAGCATTTATAAGGAAAAATTAACCAAATTGATATTTTGACAGGGTATCTTTAAATATCATTAATTCGAAAAATATGATTAGTAACTAGATATGGTGAGATGGAAGATGGGATATAAAGGTTTAGTTGCGAGAAATGGACATTTTCTGAAGAGATTCATCCATGTCTATGTTTTAGCTTTATCCATACTCTTGACAGTGATAAATTATGCTTCTATTACTTACACAGTGGCCGCTGACCCATATAATGGTCCTGATTATTATGTGAACGGCGGATCTGGAAGTGATAACAACAATGGTAGTTTGAGTAGTCCATTTAAGACCATCCAGAAGGCTTGTGATGTTTCGACCAATGGTGATACCATATACATAATGGCCGGGATTTACACACCGTCGATTGGACAAATTATTATTAAAAATAAAAACGCAGCAAATGAGTGGCTTACAATAAGAAATTATAATAACGATTATGTTATGATAGATGGTACAAACTGTCCAACAGCTAATTATATAAACGCAACTATTGAAATCAAAAACTCAAAATATTTGCGTATAACAGGACTTACGGTAAACCATTCAGCAAAGGGTGGCATCACATTAAGGACAACACCCTGTTCATTTATCAGAATTGACAATTGTACTATTAGTAATTCGTCATCTTTTGCATGTAAAGTATGTAATGGTATGAATAATATCACGTTTGAATACAACCTCGTTTACAATAATTTCAACAATTGGTCTCATACTTTGATGTCTCAGGAAACAATATCGTTCGAGCATGTCACAACATTTTCCATAAACCATATTATTTATAAGGAAAACCATGCTGGATCCATAGATATGAAGGGCGGATGCAGCAGGGGTGTTGTATGTTATAATGACATAAATACTACAGGAGGTTATGTTCTAAAAGGTAGCCCAGGTTATGGTGGCGTTGGGATAATGATCGATGCTCGTGGAGTAACCCACAACATCTCAATTTACAATAACAATGTTTATGGAAATGTTTCAGGCATTACTATGAATACTGAAACTACTGGTCATTATGAGTACATATATGTTTACAATAATCTCGTCAATATCACAGCATCAGGTGGTGCCCCAACAGCAAATGCACGAAACACGATGATGTTAAGCAATACTGGTTCTTCAACAGATCTATTCCATAATATCTACATCTATTCAAATACGTTCATTGTTGGAGAGAACTCGTCTGGTGTTGGTTTAAAAGTAGGACATTACACTCTTGATCAATTGAATTCAAACAACTTAAAAGATGTGTATTTGGTAAATAATATTTATTATTCATATGCCACTGCTGTTAATTATGCATTTTGGGAGGTAAACAAGATATCTTATCAAGACGGCGTATTCATTGTAAATAACAATTCCTTTTATCGCCCAAGCGGTAGCATCAAAATATATTGGAATGGATCATATTACTCATCTTCAGCCAACCCTGAAAAATTTGGTAACGATCCATTATTTACAGATCAGAAATTTGTTGATGCGGCTAATGGCGATTTCCGTCTTGATTCCACGAGTCCTTGTAAAGATACTGGTAATAATATGTTTGTTCCCAGTTTTGATTTTGATGGAATTAGTAGGCCTCAAGGTTCAGCTGTTGATATCGGTGCGTTTGAATACATCTCTGGGGGTGATACTACTCCTCCACAAATATCTGCTATCTTGAGGGTAACTTCAAATCCTTTGGATACCGATCCGTCGTACGGATGGGTGAATGTGAGCTGTACAGTGACTGATAATGTCGCGGTGTCTCAAGTGGTTTTAAAAATTCATAAACCAGGTAACTCATGGAATAATGTCTCCATGACAACCAGAACCACTGGGAAATATTATTATCGGACGCCAACAGCATTTTCCACTGTTGGAAATTATAGTTATAAAATCTGGGCTAAAGATACGAGCAATAATGCAGCATCTTCAAATAATGTAAAGTTCTCGATGCCTCCAAACTGGGATATTAATAGTGATGGAGAGTGTAGTATTCTCGATTTAGTGCTAGTTTCAAATCAGTATAATTCAATAGGTAATCCAGGGTGGATTCGAGAGGATATCGATAACAATGGCGTGTTAAATGTCCTCGATATCAATTTAATTTCAAATCATTATTTAGAAAGTTGGTTCGTCTAGAATATTATTTTTAGAGAAAATTGGTACTCTTAAATATTATTTTTATCCATAATTTTTACATTTTTGCATATTTCTTCACAATAATCGGATTTAAAAAAAATATAATATATGAAAGAAAAATTTAATTATTCCTTATGCTATACCTTATGCTACCTGATGGAAATATCACTCTACAGCTATTCTGCCAGGAAATGTTAGGAAATATTATTAAAGAATACCAATTGGTAGGAAAAATCACTAAGGTAGGAGATGATGAAACTTACAATTAAGAATCAAATTCTTCGTTATGTACATTTTAAAAAATCAATTCTCATCTCTATTTTAGTGATAACCTTACTTTTTCCGGTGATAAATGGTTTTATCCCAAGTACAGCCGCGGCAGGATCATCTTATTATGTAAATGGTATCAATGGAAATGATAGTAATGATGGCTCTTTTAATCATCCTTGGAATACTATTGAATATGCCATGAAACAGCCTAACCCAGGTGATACGGTCTATATCATGGCTGGTGTGTACTATGATACATCTATCACTCCATGGAGTGCAAATTGTGGTACTGCCGGAAATGTGATCACGTATAAACCTTATGGAGACGGCGAAGTCATCCTTGATGCATATGGTTCAGATTATTTGTGGGGCGGTATACTATGGCTCGATGGAAAAAGTTATATTAGAATTAGCGGCCTTACTCTAAGGAATGGGGCTGCTCATGGGATTTACGTTGAATGTACAGGCAGCAATTATTGTCACAATATCACAATTGATAACTGCACTATTTATAATTGTTCAGATTCGGCAATTTTGTTTTTAGGAACCGGTCGCAAGATTAATGATATAAAAATTGAGAATAATACTATTTATGATGTTGAGAATGGTTGGCATCATGACCCTTCTCAGGAGGTTATATCAATTTCGAATTGCGGGAGGTACGAAGTAAAAGATAATTACCTTTATGATTACCATAAGATTGGTATTGGTTCAAAAGCGGGTTGCACTCGTGGATCTATCCATAATAATCGAATGAATACAACACGGGCTGTTTGGACTGTAGATAGATTAGGGTCTGGCCCGTATGTAGATGCTCAGAGTACCAATTGTAACAATATCTCAATCTATGATAATGTTGTCTGGGGGAATGGAACAGGTTATAGTATTGCGACAGAACAGGGTGGAACGCTTCAAAATATTTTTATTTATAACAACATTTATAATGGGACTCAAAATGCGTTTCAAATTAATGATCATACCAGTAGCCCTGGTAGTCATCTTAAAACCAATTGTATGTATATAAATAACGTGGTTGGTGAGAGTGCAGATGTGTGTTTTAAGGTGACTGATAAAAACACCAGTTTTGATGATCTCACTATTAGGAATAATATATTCGCTGGTAATACAGGTTTTTATCTTTCCGGTGGTCTGAAACTCAAATATCATAATGTTGATCACAATCTTTACGATGTTTCAAGTAGTGATTATTATGGCAGCAACAGTATAAATGGAAGCCCCCAATTCGTTGATCCTGTTAGAGGTAATTTTCATTTGTTATCAACTTCGCCTGCTATCAATGCTGGTTCATCAATTGATTGTCCAGCCTTAGATTTTGATGGAATCAGCAGGCCTCAAGGTCCAGCTGTTGATATCGGTGCGTTTGAATACATCTCTGGAGGTGATACCACTCCTCCACAAATATCTGCTATCTCCAGGGTGACTTCCAATCCTTTGGATACCAGTCCCTCATATGGATGGGTGAATATCAGTGGAACAGTGATTGATAATAGCGCAGTATCTCAAGTCAAATTAAGGATTAAGACCCCAAATAACACATGGAATAACGTCTCTATGATCACCAGGACCAAAGGAAAGTATTATTATCGAACGACAACCGCGTTTTCCACCGTAGGAAACTACAGTTATTCAATCTGGGCAAAGGACACCAGTAATAATGCGGTTTCTTCAAGTAAAAGGTTGTTTTCGATGCCCTCGAACTGGGACATCAACCTTGATGGTAAAGGGAGTATTCTCGATATAGTAATGGTTTCGAATCAGTACGGTTTAACAGGTAATCCCGGGTGGATTCGCGAGGACGTCGATAACAATGGCGTAATAAATATCCTAGATTTTAATTTAGTTTCAAACCATTATGGCGAAAATTTATTCGCTTAAAATTCAATTTTTTTAAAAAAACGACATTTTGTATTGAGCACGGCGTTAAAAATATCTTTACATTCTGTCGATCATCATCTAGTAATTCTTTTAGGAGATTAAATAAAAAGTTAAAAGAAGGACAACGTTAAAATACTTACCCGTAAATAGTTTTAAATATTCAATGGGGTATCAAGTTTGGATTTTATCTGTTGTCTATGGGGGAGCCGAATCCGAAGGATAAAGATAAGATAGACGAAAAGTTTATAAATAGATACATCAACATAAAAATACGAGATTTATAAAAGAAAATATTCAGAAAGATGGTGTAGGTATGCGCAATGCCACAATAATGAACAAAAATCAAGGTGAGAAGAAAAAAAGGCAAATTACATCTAAAAAAAGGATCATAAATAAATATTTGTCTATTTTTTCCATAATCATACTCCTAACAGGGGTATTTGTGATCACACCAAGCATCATGGCTGACCCCAACGATTCATGGTATGACTCTGGTTGGTTGTATCGAAAGGAGATCGTCATTCATCACACTATGATAAGTCAAGATTTGACAAACTATCCGGTTTTAATTGATACCATTGACAATGATTTATTTTTGCATGCTCAGTCGAATGGAAATGATATCGTTTTCACAAATAAAACCGGGACTAAAATATCCCATGAGATTGAATCGTACAATTCAGTTAACGGTCATCTAATTGTATGGGTGAATGTCCCCTCTTTATCATCTACCATCGATACCTCGATTTACATGTATTATGGGAATCCTTCAGCAAGTAATCAACAGAATGTTGTGGGAACTTGGAATAGTGGTTTTAAGGCTGTGTACCATTTGAAGGAAAGTTGGAGTACCAGTGCCGGTCATTTTAAGGATTCTACGGCTAATCATTATAATGGTACGCTTAATGATCTTAATGGTAATTCAGCTAGCGATACTGGTATCGCTGGTCCTGGTTTTCGTTTTAACGGTGATGCTGATTTTATTAATATCGGGGTAATTAATCACCCTCAGCCGATCACGTATTCCTGCTGGTTTAAAACAAATAATATTGATGATAACAAGGGCGTTCTCAGCCGAGATTGGAATTATTATTTCCTTGGTACTTGGAATACAGGCCCTGGGGTTTTGCGTCATAGTGTTCTAATTAATTCCGTTAGGTATTATCAGCATACATCTGGTGCTAGTAATGTCTGGTATCTTATGACTGTGGCCTATGATGGTTCGACTGTTCGGTATTATGTTAATGGTTCTCAGGTTGGTAGTAATAGTGTTTCAGGTAGTCTTACTGGTACTACGTATCCTTGGCATATTGGTGATAATGGTAATGGTGCTCTCTTTTTCGCTGGTGTTGTCGATGAAGTGCGAATAGCAAACACGTGTTTGTCAAGCGGTTGGATTAGCGCGTATTACGGTAATGTGAATAGTCCTTCTTCGTTTTATTCAGTTGGTGCACAGGAGATGCAAACTCCCTCCACACTCACGCTTACAACCAGCGGTACCGGGAGTGGAACCATTGAAGTTAACCGAACTGGTCCTTACTATATTGGAGACACGGTAAAAATATGGGCGAATGCCTCTGTCGGATCAACCTTCACCGGATTCAGCGGAAGTCTCACCGGTACCACCACACCACAAACTCTCGTCATAGATGGAGATGAAACCGTAGACGCAGAATTCACGCGTAACGGCCCATATCCACTGACACTTACCACAAGTGGCACTGGGAGTGGAACCATTGCAGCTAGCCCAGCAGGACCCTATTACTACGGGGCTACTGTGACTATATGGGCTAATGCCTCTGTTGGATCAACCTTCACGGGATTCACTGGAAGCCTCACTGGCATCACGACACCACAAACGTTCATAATCCACGGAAACGAAGCTGTAAACGCAGAATTCACGGTTAATGGCCCATACACACTGACACTTACCTCCAGCGGCACTGGGAGTGGAACCATTGCTGCTAACCGAACTGGTCCGTACTATCTTGGAGACAGCGTAAAAATATGGGCAAATGCCTCTGTTGGATCAACCTTCACCGGATTCACTGGAAGCCTCACTGGTATCACGACACCACAAATACTTATTGTCGACGGAAACGAAGCTGTAGACGCAGAATTCACGGTTAATGGCCCATATGCACTGACACTTACTACGAGTGGCACTGGGAGTGGAACCATTGCTGCTAACCGAACTGGTCCGTACTATATTGGAGACCGCGTAAAAATATGGGCGAATGCCTCTGTCGGATCAACCTTCACCGGATTCACTGGAAGCCTCAACGGCACCACCACACCACAAACACTCATCGTACACGGAAACGAAGCTGTAAACGCAGAATTCACGCTTAACGGCCCCTATCAACTCATATTCACCACCAGTGGAACCGGGAGTGGAAGTATAACAGCAAGCCCTGATGGCCCATACTTCTACGGGGCCGTTGTGAGCATCTCAGCGAACGCTGCTGTTGGGTCAACCTTTACTGGATTCAGCGGTGGCCTTACTGGACCCACCAATCCACAAACACTCACCATAGATAGCGACAAAAACATAGACGCAGAATTCACGCTTAAAGGCCCTTACACGCTAACACTTACCAAAAATGGAACAGGAATTGGAACAATTCAAGCTAGCCCTGCTGGACCCTACTACTACGGAACTACTGTGACGATATGGGCGAATGCCTCCGTTGGATCAGCTTTCATCGGATTCAACGGAAGCCTCACCGGTACCACCACACCACAAACACTCACCATAGACGGAAACAAAACCGTAAACGCAGAATTCACGCTCTACACCCCAGGTCCTCTTAATTGGTGGAATACATCATGGTCTTACAGAAAAAAGATACTTATCGATCATTCACAAGTGACTGAAAATTTAATCAATTTCCCGATTCTTATTGATATCGTCAGTGGAGATCTTATTGGCCATGCTCAATCGGATGCCGATGATTTTGTTTTCACGACAGATGGTACTCCAACAAAGTTATCTCATGAGATTGAATTGTATGATTCAGGTACTGGTCATGTGGTTGCTTGGGTGAATATACCGTCTTTGTCGTCTACAGTTGACACCTCGATTTACATGTATTACGGGAACCCTTCTGCAAGTAATCAACAGAATGTTGTGGGAACATGGAATAGTGGCTTTAAGGCTGTTTACCATTTGAAGGAAAGCTGGAGTACTACGGCTGGTCATTTTAAGGATTCTACGGTAAATCATCATAATGGGACACTTACCGATGTTAATGGTAATTCAGCTAGCGATACTGGTATCGCTGGTCCTGGTTTTCGTTTTAACGGTGATGCTGATTTTATTAATATCGGGGTAATTAATCACCCTCAGCCGATTACCTATTCCTGTTGGTTTAAAGCGGATAATATTGATGATAACAGGGGCGCGCTCGGCCGAGATTGGAATTATTATTTCCTTGGTACTTGGAATACAGGCCCTGGGGTTTTGCGTCATAGTGTTCTAATTAATTCCGTCAGGTATTATCAACAGACATCTGGTGCGAGTACTGTCTGGTATCTCATGACTGTGACCTATGATGGTTCGACTGTTCGGTATTATGTTGATGGTTCTTTGGTTGGCAGTACTAGTGTTTCAGGTAGTCTTACTGGTACTACGTATCCTTGGCATATTGGTGATAATGGTAATGGTGTCCTCTTTTTCAAAGGTGTTGTCGATGAAGTACGGATAGCAAACACATGTTTGTCAGCCGGTTGGGTTAGCACGTATTACCATAATGTAAATAGTCCTTCTTCATTTTATTCAGTTGGTGCACAGATGACCCGGAGTGGTCTTCCTCCGGCTATCTCTAATGAGCAGCCAGCAAATAAATCAGTAAATCAAGGATTTAACCCGCCGTTACAGTTTCACGTTTCTGACCCTGATAACGATTTTATCACCTGTGAGTTGTGGACAAACGCGAGCGGTAGCCCGCAGTTATTGACCCGTATAAACTTTAACAACGGTTCTGGTGATATATCAGGCACTTCAACCGATATAGTTGATCCTCTCACCAAGTATTGGTGGAGTGTCAGATGCACCGATGATGGTATTAATTGGGTACAAAAAACATACTGGTTTATCACAGGGAATGAAGCACCGCTTATAACGGACCAATCTCCTGCGAACAATATAATAACTAATTTTAACCCACGATTGAGTGTCCATGTCGTTGATTATCAGAATGATCTTCTTACCGTAACCTTCAGCAAAAAAGTCGGAGCGTCCTGGGTGACATTAGGAACGTATAGCGGACATAACGGACTTTATACACAGAATACAACGAACATGGATGATCAAAATCAAACATATTCTTGGAAAGTCACTGTCTCAGATGGAGAAAACACGGTCGAAACACCAACTTATTCCTTCACCGTCAAACCCTTTGTCTTGAAATGGGTGCGTCCGAATGCCCCTTCAACTGATATGGGTCCCATTGCTGCTGATGTGAATGGTGATGGAATCTATGAGGTTTTCATGCTTGGGACAGGGACGATCTTTTGCGTGAACGGGTCCACTGGGAACGTCATCTGGCAGTACGACAATGACCGTATTTATTACCATTCCCAATGCATCCTTGCAGATCTCAATAATGATGGTATCGATGAAATCGTCATTAGCTGTATGTTTGCTGAAAGTGGTATACAACCGATAACCATTGCGTTGCACGCAAACAACGGCTCGGTGTATTGGATCGCCCCGGTCTCCTCAGATTATCGACATTTCATCATTGCTGATACCGACGGAACCGGTTATCCGTACGTGTTTGTTGTTTCTCATTATGCGTTCGGTTATATATCGAAGTTACGTGGGACTGATGGAACCGTAGTCGCAAGGACACGGGTGTACTATCCCTGCCACGGGGGGATGTCGATGGCTGATTTGGACAATGACGGGAAAATTGAACTCATTTTAGCGGACTATGGAGCATTATCTACGTATCTAGGAAAAGGAATGCATTGCTATGATGCAGATACGCTGAAACTTAAATGGTACAATCCATCGACGAGAGCCGATCCTCAATTAGGAATGCTTGTTGATGTGAACAATGACGGGATTTTAGATATCATTACTACTGTGTATCATTATGGAGGAATTCAGATTATTAACGGATCAACTGGTCAAGTTATGAGATACGGGCTAGGTAGTTCCCAGTACCCGAATCACTCACCAAATTCTGTGTATGATATCGATGGAGATGGACACCTGGAGGTCCTCGGCTGCAGTGATAGTCCCGTCCGGGTGTACGATTTGACGAACTGGAATATTGAAAAAGTGTTTCCTGAATCCTCGCAGGAGCCTCCCTTAATGGCTGATGTTATTGGTGACAGCAAACTGGAAATCCTGTTGACAAGCTGGAGTTGGGATCAAGGGATTGTGATTTATAATTCTACCTATCAAAAAGTCGGGCAGATCAAACGAGGCTCCTCCCGATGGACCCTTGTTCAGGATGTTGATAACGACGGGCAAAACGAGCTGTTGTTCACCGATTCAGATAGTTTAGTCTGTTATGACACGTCAGCCTATGCTCCTATCCCAAGAGTACGAAGTAACCAAGTTGGTTACAGCGAACGATGCACGCAGGCGGGAATTTATACACCTCCGCCAGGGGCACCACAACCAGTCCTCAAAGATGAATACCCGAAAAATTGTTCCTTAGATGTTCCCATAAACCCCACGTTATCGTTTCACGCTGTTGAGTATCAGGTTCACGTCCTTGAGAATTATCATATCGTCGAGCACCAGTATGATAAAATGAATATCGTCATCAGTATGAGTACGAATCCAAATGGACCATGGCAGAACCTTACTGCATTTACCAACGTTGGTAACGGAGTGTACACTGTACCTACAACAACCATGAACCAACCAGCTACAACCTATTACTGGAGAGTCATCGTAAAAGACATTAACTCACAGGCAGGGGGGATCACGACAACAAAAATCTATCACTTCACGACACAGTCCCCACCAACTATAGGGGCTGTGAGCATTTCACCTTCATCACCTTATCAGGGACAGCAGGTTACCTTCAGCGCAGCCATCACTGATGATGTTCATGTCGGTGAAACAAAATTACGAATCACGGGTCCCAATGGATTTACCCCTGAGAACAACACCGTCTATAAATATCAATGGACCACATTCACCTATGATGATTTTGAATCGGGATGGGGTCACTATACATCTGGTGGAGCTGATTGTTTTAGATATCAAAAAGTGTCAGAAACCGCAGATAAATCTACGTGGCCGCTCATACCTCAAGGGACTTGGGCCGCAGACATACAGGCCGACTCCGGTGTTGCGTCATCATTTAATCTGACGAACCCGATTGATGTTCACACACAAGGCTTCGATGAAATCAAAATTGATTTTTGGATGAACGCCTACGGGATGGGTTATGGTCAGAAATATTACCTTGAATATTTCGATGGGACTCAATGGATAACGAGAAAAACCTATGAACAAAATTGGGGATCATTTGCTCCAAGCGTCTATACTGATACATACTATAAGTTCGCAAATTGGATTAACTTCCATGACACGGTCTTGATAAACAAGTCTACCTATAATTTCCCAACGAATATGAACATTCGTTTCCGCTGTGCATCGACAGGAGGAATTTCAAATGATGTCTTTATAGATAAAATCTATATTAACGCGACACATTTGGAACCAACGCTTTACTCTTCTATAGAAAGTTTCACTGTACTGGGCATGTATAACTACTCCTTCTGGAGTAAGGATATCAATGGCAATACCAAAGCGTCGGCCACGTATCAGTTCACAGTCCTAAATGATGCCAGCCGTCCTCAAATCACCAATGTTCTCGCCACCCCGTCTTCAGCAACTCAAGGGATCCCCGTCAATATCACCTGCAACGTCGAGGATAACGCCGGGCTCCAGGATGTTCGTGTCGTCCTCACGGACCCCAACGCCAACACCGTGAATTATTCTATCGTCCCTAACAAAATCAACCCGAGCACCTATTATTCCACGCAGACCTACACCACCGTCGGCACCTACCAGTTCCATATCTGGGCGAAGGATGTCAACAGCAATACCAACAGCTCATCTGCCTATCAGTTCACGGTCCTAGCTGATACCAGTCCTCCGCAAATCACCGCTGTCGGAGCAACCCCCGCCTCGGGGAATCCATCGACTCCTATCAACATCTCGTGTAGCGTTCAGGATAACGTCGGGCTCCAGGATGTTCGTGTCGTTCTCACTGATCCCAACGCTAACACCATGAATTACTCTATCGTTACCAATAAAATCAACCCGAGCACCTATTATTCCACGCAGATCTACACCACCGTCGGCACCTACCAGTTCCATATCTGGGCGAAGGATGTCAACGGGAATTCTGCAGTCTCAGCGATGTATTCCTTTGAGATTGTCACCTGGCCAAAACTGACCGACTGGCAGTACCGGAAACAGATCACGATCAGTCACTCCCAGGTGAGTAAGAATCTGTCGACCTTCCCGCTGCTCATCGACATCCGCAATGATAACGATTTAGCGACCAAGGCACAGGATGATTTCGATGACATCCTCTTCACCAACGCCTCGGTGAGCTGGCAGACCGGATACTCCAACGACCGGCTCGCTCATGAAATTGAGAGTTGCAACGGGGTCACCGGGAATCTCACGGTCTGGGTAAACCTACCGTTTCTGTCGTCCACACAAGATATCATAATCTACATGTATTACGGCAATCCACAATCAGGGAATCAGCAGCAGCCGACGCAGGTATGGTCCAATAACTTCGTGCTCGTCCAGCATCTGAATGAAACAAGCGGTCTCGCGTACGATTCCACCTCGTTCAACAACGACGGTACGATACAAAATAACGTGAATCAAAATGCTATCGGGAGAATCGATGGCGCTGACGGGTTCGACGGGGTCAGCAGCCTGGTCCATGTCCAAGATTCAAATTCGCTCGATCTCGGGACAACGGGGACGATCAGCGCATGGATTAAACTGAATACGTACAAGAACAACGGTGGGATCGTCCACAAAGGCGATTTATCCACCTTTACCGATGAAGCCTACGGGATCCAACTCTGGACGAACAACAAATTACGGTTCTATATCTCGAACAGCGGGGGCGACTATTATCTGCAAACGACCAACAACATTGGGTCAACCACTTGGTTTTACATCGTCGGAACATGGAATGCTTCTGGCAGGTATCTGTATGTCAACGGGGCGCTTAACGCATCCTCTTCTAGCGCCCAAACACCGCGCATAACGACCGGTGGCGTCAATATCGGTTCGCAGATCACCCAGAGCAGTTACTACTCGTTCGATGGGGTTATTGATGAAATGCAGATCTCAAGTGTTTCCCGTGACAGCAGCTGGATTCATACGAATTATCTGAATCAGCAGAACCCTTCGTCGTTCATCTCGGTAGGAGCGGAAGAGTCGCATTAAGAGATACTAAGTTATACGAAAGAGGGAATAATCCCCCGTAACAAATCAACAGTTGGGATTCATTCGACGATCAGTCAGAGTTCTCCTCTGACTTTCTTTTTCATTAACCTTTTTATTTGAGATGCTGTTTCATAGGTGTTGGTTCCGTCATGGTTTCGTTGATCTCTGTTGCTGACAAATTGATTTCAGCGGGCGAACGAGTTCGTCCTTTGTGGTTCAGGAAATGGTTGTTTTCTTCGTTGTTTTCCTTTTATACTCATATGAAGCGGTTACAAGCTGTTGTTGTTCAGCTTCGGTTACCAGTGTCTTTGGTTGTAGGTGAAAGTAAGAATGGTGGGCGTTTGTGTTTTTTGTTTGTTGGTCGTGAAGCGTTTTCGTTGTATCTGAGTGATCTGGTATTCAAGAAGCCGCCTCAGGTGGAACAAGAAGGTATGGTGTTTGTTTGGAGGTTGAAGCATATTCCTAATGGTGTTTCTTCCGATGTGGATGCGGTGTTGGTGAGTTGTGATCGGTTCTACAAGCGATGGCTTGAGAAGGCGGGTTTGTTTGTGTTTCCGCATTTTGTTGATATGGTGCTTGATACATCAAAAGATTTGAAGGAATTAATTCATGGGTTGTCCCATAGCACGAAAGATGATGTGAGAAAGGTGAATAAAAATGTGTTTTCTTTTGAGATTTCTTCAAATATTTCAAAAATGAAAACGTTTTATGTTGATATGTATCTTCCAACACTGAAGAACAGGGTCGGTGAAACCGATGTGTTTATTCCTGATTTTGTTTTTTTGAAGTATTTACAAAAAAGCGGATATGAACTGATGGTGATATCACATAAGGGTATAGAAGTATGTGGGGTTTTGTTTGAACAAAAGGATGACATGATGATGTTAAGATATGCTGGTGTGCTTCATGGAGATACGGATTTAATTAAAAAAGGTGCTTTTTCAGCATTTTATTATTTCTTCATGATTTATGCCAAGGACCAAAAGGTAAATAAAGTGGATTTTGGAGGGACAAGACCCTTTTTCGATGATGGGTTGTTTGAATACAAGCGGAAATGGGGGATGAGGGTTGAACTCTATGATCTTGTCAAAGAGATCTTTGGGCTACGGATAGTTAGTGAGCCTGGATCGTTGAAACAGTTCCTCATTAATAATCCGTTCATTGGTATGAATGAAAAAAACGACCTGACTGGTTTTATTTTTGTTGATAAAAAAACCTTTACTGATACTATGCGCAATCAGGCTGAAAAAAGATTTCAAACACCAGGAGTAAATGAGTTACGGTTTATCGAGCTGTAATTGTTATCATTTCAATGGTTTTGATATCAACAAATCGAACCATAGATAGAAAGGATGTCAAGGGAATCCTACGCTTTTACGAAGGCTTCAAACCTGCTGATTTCACTTCAACATTATAATAATACTGAGGTTCTTTCTTAAAAAACCTATATAATTCATTTTTTTCTCCAAATTACAACTGTCACGATAACACCACATATGATTGCCACGATAAATATGCCTATGAATAAGACGTTATCAGAACTGAGTATTTTTGATTGTGGGAAAGCCGTAAATCCTTTTGTTAAATCAAACATATACTCCCAATTTCCGTCTGCATTGCTATCAATGAGATAGCTTGAACCTGTTGTACTTACTGAAGTATTTTGATAGGTTATGTCATTATGGAATGTATCGTAAGTTCCATCACTATTATCATCAGTGAGGTAACCAATGTCTCCTGTTTGTACTGCATCGATATAGGTGGTGATTTTTGACGAAGATGCTGTTTGATTATCAGTCACTGTTACGGTGATACTATGACGTCCTGTGATTGCCCAGCTATGATTCATGGTAAAATTTGACCCATTTGGTAAAAATCCACTTGATGGAGATAGAGGCTCGTTCCAATCGAATGTGTACTGTATCGTATCATTGTCCGCGTCTGTGGATACGGCAGTATAAGTGTAGATGGTCTTCTTCGTGCCACTTGTTGGTCCGGTAATGATTGGTTTTGTCGGGGGTCTGTTTTGTTGTTTTATTACACAGGTTGTTGTATCAGTATGTGTTTCTCCTTCATTATCAGTAACAATAAGTTTTATGTTGTAGGTTCCCGCTTTGGAAAAGGTATGTGGAGCCGTCATTCCAAACCAAATCGTGTTATCACCGAAGGCCCAGAACCAGTTAGTGATATTTCCATCTGGGTCATAGCTTTTCGATCCGTCAAAAAGTATCTCCGAATCGACAAATCCTTGGTAAGGTTCGCCACTTGAAGCATTTGCGATAGGTTTTTTATTTTGGGGGCTAGCTGGTGGTTCTTCACCACCTCCATTACTACTTCCTCCTCCATTACTCGTTGTGTACTCACATGCTCCTATATCGTAAGGTATATCTCTTTGGTTTCCATGGAAATCGTACGATATCGGAACCATTATTCCCTTATCTATTGCGGGAGATTTACCGTTTAGACTAAAGTCACCCTCCAATTGCGGGTCGGCAAGTATGGTATTTTCTCCCCAAATGGAGGAGTTAGGCGTTTCATTCCAACTACTTACTGAAGACCAACAAATTTTGTAGTGACCACCCCTGTAACTGTAGATTAGATTATTTCTTAAGACAATTTTGTTGTCAGTAGGAAGATAATTCTCAACTCTCACAACAGTAGGAGACAACCTGCTAACAAAGATGTTATTGCAAATCGTTATACCATTCGTCCCATTTCCAGTAATATTGTCTGCTTTGATACGTAGTGAACAACTGTTATCTGCTATTACGGTGTTTTCAAAAATTGATATATTAGACATTGGTACATCTGATGCCCATGGACAAACTCCCAAAGCAAATCCATAAGATACATCAATTATATTGTTAAATATTCGAATATGGTCAGCAGACCCATTCCTTTCTGCTCCACAGTTGATACCTATACCATGGTCACCATAGATGTAATTGTTATAGATATCTATATAACAATTTCTTTCAGTCCAAGCATCACTATAAATTCCGCTATGACTAGAGCGGTTTACAAATTGGTCTCTAGGCCAAGTTGATGTATTAATTAAATTATGGTGAACTGCACCATATTGACATCCAACTTTTACATCTATACAAATTTTTCCACTTCTGCTAATTGTATTATAGCTGATATCGAAGTTTCTAGAACCTGAAAGCGATATTCCTTCATTACCGAATCCATTTCCTGACCAGTTGCTATTAATTAAATCTAGAACGTTGTGTTGAAACGAAATATTTGAACGGTATGTAAGCATCGCATTGGACGAACAATTGAAAATAGTATTGTAATCCATTATAGTCCAATCTCCATTGACTGAAAATCCCCGACATGCTGAATTATACATTTTAAATCCAGTAATGTGGATATAGCTTGAAGATACCGTTCTAAAGATAGCATGACCAGGAGCGTTTGAGATGTATCTTCCATCGACTATTACCTCTTCATTATTATATGGTTTAAAGGTTATCCAAACATTTTGATTGCCTTGTTTATTCTCGATAAGAACTTCTTCATAATACGTTCCGCCTCTGACGTAAACAGTATCTCCCTGGTTGATTGAATTAGCGGCTTTTTGAATTGTTCTCCACGGGTGTTCAAAATCCCCCGTGTTGTTATTGTTTCCAAGAGTCGATACATAGTAATCTTGTAAAACAATTGGATTGGACGAAGATATCATAAAAGATGATGAGAAAATAACTAACATCACTAATAGGGGTACTACGAATGTGATTTTAGTTGTATTTTTCACTTTGGGCATCCCTAAAATTTGAGAATAATTCTTTCCTTAAAAACTTATCCTAAAAGGATTATGTTAGGAGTATTATCAAAAGTATTATTTTATCATCAAAATAAAAACTACACTAATTACCTTAACGAGAATATTGGAAACCAGACTGATTCCAGCGCACCGGAGTATCACGTAGTTCAAAAATGTTTCAATATAAGCGAAAATTGGAGATGAAAGTTCAGCTATATGATGCTGTCGGAGAGGTCTTTGGATTACGGGTGTTTCGTGAAAATGGACTGTCGAAAGAATTCCTCATTCATAATCCATTGATTGGTATGAATGAAAAAAACGAACTAGCTGGATTTGTTTTTATTGATAAAAAAATCTTTACTGATGCGATGCGCAATGAGTGTGAAAAAAGATTTCAAACCTCTAGGGTAAATGGGTTGCAGTTTATTAAGTTGTGAATGGTATCATTTCAATGGTTGTGATGCAAACATATTTTGGATGATATATATCTGTGTTATCAAATTTCAAAGGGATTATATTAGGGATTATTATATCCCCAACCTGGTGTGTAAAAATAGCCAAGGAATCGAATATATCTGAAAACTCTAAAGATTACGATGAGGATCTGGTTACAAATTCTCTTGGTAAACTGGGAACGAGTGCTGGAATCCTTTTTTTCGGAACGATTTTAGGAATATTTTTCAACTTTGTAGCTAGAGTAATCATCGCTCGTTTTTATACTCCCGATGATTACGGATTGTTTAATCTATTTTTCACTGTTTTAAGTATATTTGGTGGAATTGGACTCCTTGGTCTTGGATCTGGTATCAGTCGTTTTATTGGTTATTATGCGGGTGCTGATGAAAAACATAATATCAAAGCAGTGGAAGGATGGGGGCTCTTAATAGGAGTGGTTAGTGGAATTTCTTTTGGTATTTTACTGTTTTTTATTGCTCCGTGGATTTCTTCATTCTTTTCAGAAAAGCATATTTTTGTGGAATATATCAGAATAGTTGCAGTTACATTACCTTTCTACATAATATTGAATTCATTAATATCTATTTTTAGAGGTCATCAACGTATTAAAGAAAAGATATTATTTTACGACTTGGGTTGGAACATTATCTTTCTATTATTTTCTTTAACTGTAGGTTTTCTTGCTTTTCCATTCATCGGAGTGATATGGTCAATGTTTGCGGCCACTGTAATCATGTCACTTTCTTTCTTTGCGTATTATCTTAAAAAACAAAAATCATTGTTAAAAAGTGTTGGTTCTTTTTCATTTGCTTCATCAATTGGTAGAATGATACTTATCTTTTCCTTACCACTCGTTCTTGTTGAATTAATGTATGATGTGTTGGGATGGGCAGATACGCTTATGATTGGGTATTTTCTGACGGACAGTGCTGTTGGATTTTATAATGTTGCACGACCATTATCTACTTTTATTTCAACAGGATTGAGTGTTACTCTTTTTATATATACTCCCTTAGTCGCTGGGCTTTATGCGCAAAAAAAATTTAAAGAAAATGATATCATATTCACTGTTTTAACAAAATGGTTGTGTTTCTTCACCCTACCTCTGGCAATGGTACTGTTTTTTTACTCAGACCAAGTGATAACACTATCGTTTGGAGGTGAATATATCCCAGCAGTTATCCCACTTCAAATTTTAGCTGTGGCATACTTTATAAACAATCTATTAGGTCCAAATGGTGCAACGCTTACTGTCTATGGGAAAACAAAATTCTTAATGTACACAACATCACTCGCTGCAGGATTAAATGTTGTCATGAATTTTATTTTAATACCAATTTATGGAATTATAGGTGCAGCGATTGCGACAGGTATATCTATAATATCTATTAACATTATTAGAACATACAAACTATATTTGATGAGTGGAATTCACTCGCTCAAATTAGACGTCATCAAACCAGTGATTTCCACAGCTTTTTTTGGTTCGGTCATCGTTCTGGCTCTAACGATTACTCTGATACCCCGTACATTTCAAGCTATCATTGCTTTTATACTATTGTCGCTATTATTTCTTTTAATGCTCTTAGTTACCCGCAGCGTTACTCAGCAGGATATAAAACTTCTAATCATTGTGGAAAGAAAGATCGGGATTAATCTCTCATTTTTAAAGAAACTATTGAATAGGTTTGTTTAACTATTTCTATTATCTTTTATATTTTCATAAAAAGAGAATTCACTTTTTATAAAAATAGCCATCTTCCAATATTTATTTATTATCATCATCATTGCTTATTTTTCTTAGTATTATATCTGTAATATTCTTAAAATTATAAATAAGATTGTTGATCTCCCAATATTTTGAGGTTTCTAATTCCAATTTCAATTGGTTTAATATACCAAAATTTCTAATTTTTTGCTTTTTTTTCAAAATTGCAGAATTTAATTTTTCTTTTGATCCAACCTCGTAAGCATCTAAAATCTCAAGTATATCATCAAAAATTTCATCTGAAGAATCTATGTGATTTTTTACAAAATCTAAATAATATTTATCATATTGACTATCATAATACACATGATTTTTTGATTTTTTTAATGAATCACTTCCAAATAAGAAATATTTCTTAGAGTTACTTTCCCAAAATTTTTCTTTTCCTTTGAAATAATCAATTCCAATGTTTTTACAAATCAATTCTAAGTGATTACCAGGATTTTTAGCTAACATAGAATACTTAACCGTGATAAAATTTTCCAAGATAAAAAATAAGATTAAATGTCTGTCAATCCATCGTCTCTTCCAATATTTTGATTGATTTCTTTTAAATAATGAATAAGCAAACTCAAGAGGAGTTTTATAAATGATTATTGGTATTAGTTTATAAGATTTATTCTTACCATATTTTATTTGATTACGTATCCAAATCGGATTTTTACTTGAATCCACGATAAAATCAATGTTATCAAACGAATCAAATAAATTATCATAAACATTTTCTTCTCCTTTTAATTTAATACGATTCCAAAAATCTATTATTTTTACGTTATATTCCCATATTTTTGGTTCATTTATATTTAATATTTCTGATGTCTTAATTGGTCTAAATATTCTAAATAATTCGCCGGTCGAGAAACCTTTATTTGAATTTCCAATCATTAAATCAAGTAAACTTGAACCACTTCTATTTTCTCCTGAAATCAATATTACTTTTTTCATAGTTTCACTCATTTCAAATATTTAAAGAAAGATGTAAAGAAAATTTTGATTATTAAGATAATTTTTTTTCTAGTATCTAATAACGTGGATTTATCAAAAACAAGTTAAAGCCACCGTTAGTCAGGATTTTATTTATATGAAAATCTCGTTCTAGATACCTAAAATCATTAAATGAAAAACGGAATCCTTGATATAATTGTGCATCTATAATAAATTCCGATTCAGTTACAGCTAAATAAGTCCTACGTTTATAATACGTCGATAGTGATTGATTATTAAAATGATCCGGGGAAATTATGAATTTTTTTCTTAATTCTAAAGTCCAAGGTAGATTTTGAATAGTAGCATAAAATCTATCAGAAGACAATCGGACACTACTGAAGTCTAAACTTTCATTAAAAATCGAAAAAGTTGTTTCGTAACCATGATAATCACTTTCAGTAATTTGAGAATTAACATTATAAATCCATGGTGAATTAAAATAAATTGGAATTGAAAGAAGTAAATTAACTGAAATAAATATTAATATAATAACTTTCTTAGTTTTATTATTAATATTTTTAGTTATATGATAATAACCATAAGCACCGGTTATGGTAATGATTGCAAAAATAATCCCAAAGTATCTGAATTCTTGGCCCGGGCTTGGTGAGCTTAAAAAGTAAATGAAAAACATAAATAAGATTGGTATTGTACCAATAATTAAGTATTTTATCCAATCTTTGTTGTTTTTTATGGTATTTCTTGATTTATAAAGATAAATTAGTGTAATAATTCCGAAAAATAAAGATACAAGAAACATTTTTAAAAAAAGTTCTATTAAGCTGCCTCCAACTAGCGGAAGTGACATTCCCCGTTCGTTTATCCCCGCAGCAATGTTTAAATCTCCATAGAAAAGCCTATTAAAAACTGTTGTTAAGGTTCTTTCGAATGTCAAATTATATGCGACCCACAGCCAAAATAGTAATCCAAACAGTAGTGGTAATCTAATAGAGAACGAATTATCTTTAGTATACAATCTACCCCATATTACAATAGCACTTATTAATAGTATGAAGCTTAATGCTAGCTGTGGATGAATAAAAAGAAATCCTAAAAATAACAATACAAATATTATTAACAGTTTATTGCTTTTTTTATTGTTGTATTTCAAGAAAAGATATATCAACACAGGGAAAAATAATACAGCTTGACTACTGGGATGAGGTTGAAAATGGAGACCAAGATTATTGATAGGAAGAAATAGAAAAGCAGAATACGCTCCAATTATCATTAAATCTGTATCATATTTTCCATGAATATTTTTGAGGACAAGAGGAATGAATAATAGAAACATCGATGCAAATAGTGGAATGTTTAACATCATAGCTGTTCTAAGCGGTAAACCTGTTAGAGAGCTAATAAATACACCTAAAAGATGAATAGCAGGATAAAAAGAATCATATAAATCAATATTTCCCACTGCGATACTCTTAGCAATTCCCAAATGAGTAATTGAATCAGTCATTCCAAAATAGTAATAATTACGTATAATAGGTAAAGATACAATTGATAATGTTGCTATACCCGCTAGAATCAAGGATAATGATAGTTCTTGTTTATTGCTATGATTAAATGAAACAATGATTGAGATTATAAATACTAAAACTATGCCAATCCAATAAGCGATGGGTGTACTAGCATAGATAGATAATTCATAGGATTTCGCTGGAGAATCATATGCCAGTAAGATACTACATAGAAGAATAATGAATCCTATCATTAATAAATATTTTTTTTTCTTCAGGTCCATTTAAATAACTCCACAATTAACATTACCAAATTTTTTGTAATCTAAATCCAATATATTATGTATTATATTTTTGAGATTTGAGGAAAAAAAGAATAGGAATGTATTCTTACCTTCTATTATCACACTCTATTTTATAATTTTTCGTCTTTTAATTAACCTTTACTTTTCAGTAACTTTGTAGATTGGATTTTCCCCGGCGTCTTAAGATTTGATCAAAGAGCACTTTCCACATAAATTGTGTGAATAAACCGTAAGTCTTGATAATATTGTGTCATCTATGTACAATCATCTCATAAATCTTCTCAATTTGCTTACAGACTTTTATAATGTCATATTTTTCTTTTGCTTCATTAATATTGTTCTCAGATATTTGTTTTATATACTTACCTTCTCCTAACAATTGGATTATTTTTTGAGAAATTTCCCTTGATTCTGGAGGATTGGAAACAATAATTAAACCCTGCTTGCCATCTTCTAGAACATCTTTCAGCCCAGCTACCGGTGTTGTAATTAATGGAATACCTGAAGCCATCGCTTCAAGTATAACGGTTGGAAATCCTTCGCCATATTCTGTAGGAAATACAAAAATATGAGATTTTTTAAAATATTCCTGTTTTTCTTTTTCAGAAACATATCCTGTGAAATGAACATTATTAGCTAAACCCATCTCTTTAGTTTTTTCTTTTAATTCTTCTAGATCTTTACCTGATCCAATGAACAAAAATTTTGTTTCAGGAAACTTAGTTAATACGTGTGGAACTGCGTTCAAAACTGTGAATGGTCCTTTTTCTTTTTTCATGCTGGCACAGAATAATACCGTAAATGGTTCACTAAACTCTTTATCCCCCGGATAGTACTTGACTGATTCCACCATTGTACTTGACACAAATATTTTATGTGAATATATACCTAAATTTATCAATTCTTGTTTGAATTCTTCTGCTAAAACTATTATTGCATCAGCTCTTTCAAATTGTCTTTTATAATATTGTTTAAAGATTGGCGATTCAAATTTTTTCGATATCTTTTTTTGCCAGCCATGAATAAAAAAAATGATATGAATCTTTTGAAATTTAGCAATTTTTAAAAAAATAAAATCTCTAATTATTGATCCCCATACTAAAGAAGAATTGAGATGAACTATATCTGGTTTAATTTTTTTTAAAACCTTTTTAAATTTAAAAAATTGATTAAAATAAACAAAGGGCAAAAGAAACCGAAATTTAAAATTTTTTTTATATCCTAAGATAAAATGTTCCACTTCATAATCACTATCTTTTAGATAATTATATAGTAGGGTAACATAGTTAACAACTCCTCCACGATCTGGAGATTTAAAATCTCTGCTTACCAATAGCACTTTTACCATAAAAATCACATAACCAATATTTCTTAATTATCATGATTATCTGAAATAATGTTTTTGAAATCAGCGAATGTTGTAAATCTTAAAATGTGATCATTTTCATATTTTTCTTTAGAGATTTTTAGGAATTTTTCAAAATTCTTATCATTAAAAAAATCTTTTGTATGACCTATCATTACTAATGGTATTTCATAGTTTTCATGATTATAAGTTTTTATTGCAAACTCTAAAAAGCTCATCATTTCTTTATAACTTAATTTTGAAATATCCCATTTTAAAAATAATTTTCCTTTTTCATTTTGCATTTTTTCTGAATCATGATTTTGTTTTTTAAAAAAACTTGGTGGACTATACAACCAAAGATAAAAAATTGAAAACATTCTCCATAAGGAAAACAATTTATAATAATTTTTCTGAACCGTAAAAATTGGGATTTCATAAATTGATGAATCATCGATTTTCCAATAACCCTTATCACTTTTTGGAGTATATGAATAAAGTGAGTGAAAAGTAATTCCGCACTTTTCTAAAGGAGATAACGTATTTATAGGTGCTTCAATCCATTGCATATTACTAAATCGTATTGCTACACACCTATATCTAGAATCGTTCAATAAAGAAATCAATTTATTTTTAGCTTCATCAATAATCTTTGTAACTTCCTCATTTGAAAAATCATTTATCGATTTTGAAGAATCCTTTAACAAAAATTTACCTTTAACATAATTCATTTCAATAAATTGTGGATGAATATGAAGTTGAACATCATTTCCATCACCATATGCTTTTTTAATTTGATTTTTTATTTCCTCAACTGGCGAATATCCATAATCTTTTACAAATTGATCATTAAATTTTTCATAAGCAATATATTCAAAGACTTCAAACATTATCGTTAATGGAATATTATATTTCTTTGTAATATTTAACAGTCTATCTGCAGGTTTTATGATATGTTTTATTGGATCTCCACTACCATTACCAAAAATTTCATAATCTATTGAAAGAATTATATTTAACATACTAATCAATATATCCAAATATCTTTCTACTCTTTGCTGTTAACAAGTTTATAATCTTATATTCCCACTTTTTAATATCATATTTCCAAGCATATGCTCTATTTTTATCAAAGCCTTTTTTAATTGTTTCAGTGTGGCTAGAAGGCATACCGTCAGCATACAACATTTTTTTTTCAAAATTTATTTCTAAAAAATTACAAAGATTTTTAAGTTCTAATTCCGGATTTCTCAAAACATCTTCATATCTTAATAAATAGTACCACTCCTTAGCAGAATATTTTTTATGAATTCTATATGATAGCCAATACTCAAAAGACAATCTTAATAATGTAATAACGTCTAATAAAGGTGAAAAAAAATTATATTTCTCTTTGATTTTTTTTGAAAATGGATCTTTTCGTTTTGAGCAATAAATTGCTCTTGGATCTCTTATGAGATGTACAATTTTACTATCCGGATGCCATCTTATTAATTTATTTGTATCTGAAATAAATACAGGATATTTTGCACCTATCCTTTCGACATTATTTTTTGTTAAAAAATATTCAAAAAAGCAGTCTATAATATCTAAGTTAGAATCTATTTTTGCTTTTAATATCAAATCTTGAATTTTTTCTGGTTCTATATCAATATTTTCAATTTGTTCCCAAAATCCTCCAATTAATTTTTTAGAAAATAATATATGTATTATCTTTCTTTTATCCTCCTCTTTTTCAAAATTAAGATTAAAAGAAAAATCAAAAAAATCATTTTCCCATGGATACGGACTGGATAAATGTAACCCTCCCGGCATCATAAAAATATTTGAATTCATATTCAATGCGTTTTGAATTAATGTAGATCCAGTCCGGTGCAAACAAATAATAAAAATAGGTTTTTTCATTATTACCACCTTCAGTAAATATTCCTATTTTCTAACGCTTCTTTATAAATTAATTCATATTGTGTTGATATATAGTTCCAATCAAATTTACGCAACGAATCATCAATTTGGAACCTTTTATACAGATTTTCTTCAATTATTTCAGCAATCTGTCTATCAGATAATTCCATAATATTTATTGCTTCGACATTATTAAAAATTCCGGCTAATTCCTTTAATCCCATACAATTATTAACAATGGCTCGACATCCAGCTGCCAATCCTTCTAATACCGATATGCCAAACGCCTCAATAGAAGACAAATTAACTAGTAAACATGAAGTATTTAACCAACTAAATAAATCATTCTCAGGTATTTTCCCTAAAAATTTTACCTTTTTCATTACACCCTCAGATTTAGCAACATTCATTAAATTCTGTTTATAATCTCCTTCTCCAATAATAATAAGTTTCACATCTTCCTTCAAATATTTCATTGATCTAACAACTAATTGAATATTTTTATATTTCTCTAACCTTCCAACAGAAACAATAGCTTTGTAATCTATATCATAAGGTTTATAACTTCTAATTTTATCAATATTTACCCCGTTATAAATAACACATAATTTATTTTGATTGATTTTAAACTTTTTTATTAATGTTTCTTTTTCAAAATTTGAAACACAGAGTATTTTATCAGCTTTTTCAAGTATCTTATAATTTACAATGGGATCGTATATACTTTTAATTAAACCTAAGTAAAAATTAGATGCAGTGGGATGATAATGAGGAGATACAATAAATGGTTTATTCTTAATCCCCAAATATGTATAAAATGGCATGGTATTTGAAAAATTATGAGCATGAACCAAATCATATGATTTAGAGATCTTTTTTATTTCTGCTATTAGCGATAAATTTAATGGAGTATAAGATTTCTTAATCTGAGTTACAACAATATTATTCCAATTCTTAACATATCCGTCCCTACCACAACATATAACATTTATTTTATTTCTTTCAGACAATCTATCGCTATATTCTGAAATTACTTTTTGTACTCCACCAATTTTCCAGGGCGGGTATAAATTAGTAATTAACAATTTCATAGACTGAACGCCTCGATACAATAAATTTAGATTAAATATTAGGGTGAGTTGAACCCCTATCAGTACAATAAGAATTGACTCTTAATTCGGGGTAATTATAATTGAATTAACTGATATCATTTTGAACTATATCTTTAAATTGTTATATATTTCATAAAATATTTGATAACGTCAACATCATCCACGCCTGACTCCACCGAATATAAGCAATCTTGTTTGTAAAAAGAGGCCATTTCTGATAATAAAAAAATCCTTTTTCATCCTGCATATTCTCTATAGTCCATTGTGCAATTCTGTTTGCAACGTTTAGATACTCAATGTCTTTTGTGAGTTCAAACATCTTACTAAACGTGATAATACCTTGCGCCAGATGATGAATGTCAATTGGATATTTTCTAGGTAATCTCCATTTTGCTCTTCCATTAGATCGAAACTGATTGTTCTTATAGAACAACGCTGCTTTTTCCAAACTCGTCATATATGTTTCATCGTTAGTTTCAGAATATTTTATATAGTCGCATAAGGAATCGATGATGAATCCCTGATGAAAATCGATTTGATTTCGTTCTTCTCCAGTTTCCAGATTCAATCGATAAGCCCATGATCCATCGATTCGTTGATAAGAAACCGTGAAATCAAAGGCTTTCTTTGCATAATCTAGTAAGGTTACATCATGATTAACACTATACACTCTTGTGAGAAATGCTGCTCCAAGACAATTCGCATTATGGACCACATGTTCATCAAGTGGAGTGTAACTAAAGCAGATCCCGTTTTTAACCTGGGTGATGTGGAGATCCTTTAAAATGAACTGAGTAATACTTTCAGCGATCCTTAAATATTTATCTTCTTTAGTAACATCATAGAGATCAAGGAGACCCTGGCCGATAAAGGATGAGATAACAATGGTTGGAGTATTTCGTGGTGCATACCTGACAAGGTCCTGCCAATCGAAAGGAAATCCCCAGCAAAAACCCGAATATCCCGGTGCCTTTGTTTCGAGGAGGATATCCGCAAGAGTTGATGAAATCTGATTGAAATCATCTTTATTGATTACACCAGCCCTATACATCGTACAATATGCACGAAGCAGTAATCCAATCCCGTTGGGATTAATCTCAGGTTTGATCCTAAAAAACGGTCGGAGATCTAGTGGAGAGTAGACAAAGACCTGGGTGAAAAATAATTTTACCCATTTATTCCGCATGTTTTTAATCTTTGGCGCATTCAACGCATCATAGGGGTCATATCCTTCGAACTGTTGAGTTCGAACATAGGAATCCAATCGTTTCAAAGAATCAATAAAAGCAGGGTTCATAGGCCACTAACTTATTGAAGAATATCCTTAATTATCTCAAGGACTTCTCTTTTAACTCGTTTAGATCGGCGAAAATCTGTTGAGATCTTTCTATCTCGTTGTGATAATACGTATTTACCGATTTCAATTGCGTCTCGTGAGTGCATCATCTTTCCTTCCTTTATTAATTGTTCATCGACACTAAGCAGATCATTATTCGGGAAAAATGATACCGCTGGCTTACCTATACATGCTGCCTCTCGAGCCATCGTCCCAGAACCAGTGAGTACTGCATCTGAGTAATAACAGAGGTCAAGACCATTCATTGGAGCATTCGGGATGAACACATCAAAACCTGTTGCATGGTTCTTATCTTCTTTTTCACGAGGAAGATACACAACAGGGATATTATTACCCTGAAAAAAGGATAACAACGCGGGAACAAGAGACGATTTCTCATGAACATAAAAAGACCCTAGTGCCTCAGGTCTAACAACAACATACTGATCAAAGGGTATTCGTTCTTTTACAGATGGGTCTGGCTTGTAATCTGCTAGATAGACATCCTCCTTGTATCCTTCAAAGACGTGAAAGTTTTTCCGAGAGGCGTGTCTTTTGAAGACGGGTTCAACGGCTTTGGGGATGATGATATGATTTGCAAGTAGTTTCACAGCGTTCTCAAGGAGTTGGATTGTTCCATTACGTGTTTTATATTTCAGGTCATTGTCAAAGAGGAGGATTGATTTCTTTAATCTCATCCGTGAGGCAGCGACACAATCGCTGTCCTCAAGTGATATGGACCAATCAAATGGTTTTACTTGAGCAAACAGGGTGATGACCCGGTTTACTGTGGCAATAGTCTTCATCCTTTTCTCATCGTAGAATGCACCAAGTACCCTTGCATCTAAACCAAGTTGTTTGGTTAACGAAATGGTCTCAGCTCGATGTCTCACGGTGACTTGGATTTCAAAGTCTTTCTTAAGTTCACTAATGATTGGTTTGAAAAACAATGGATGTGATGGGTTTAAAAGATCAATCCAAATCCTTTTCATGTAATTTAAGACCTGCCTATATTCACCTTGAATTAACAATCTGCATTTGAGATGAAAGATAATTACTATCTGATTTTATGAAATCCTCCACTCGTTTTAATATCCTGATGATATTTATTATATTTATCTATAATAAAAAAGGGAAGATAGGGGATGATATACCATAGATTCCTCGTATTGCCCGGTATATTTTGAAGCGTGGTATCACTAGGTTTCATGATCCGTTCGTCTTGTTCAAATGAGGCGGCAAGGGAACTAACCACACCAGAAGCACCGTATCTGTTGAATATATCTATCTGCCACGAAGCACCATTACTCATCGAGAGTTTCCTTTTGGTATACTTGTTATAATCTGTAAGAAGATTCAACGATTCATCATTAATATACTCATTTTTCTTTACAAAGCCTGTTTGTAGTGCTTGTTGTCTCTTTTTTTGGTATTCTTCTTTTGAGATAAGGGTATCAAATCGCTTGTTTTCACCAATCGCTTTCACCATGGACGCAAGCCCAATGGATTCATCAAGGGTGATCTGGGAGTCAAATACCTTCACTTCGACCGTCCCAAGCGCCGGGTTATGGATGATATCCGCATGACGTTCCAAACCACCTTTGGGGAGATTCACATGAGGCGAGAGAATCATCCGAGTTGACATCGCATGGACGTGCCCGTCCAAGAACGGTGAATTCGCTGAAAGCGCAAGAAGGAACGGGACATAGGCAAACAACCTATCAAATCGTTCCTTGGCATAATCCAGATGCACATGAAGCGCTGCACAATTATCGATAAGATCCGAACTCCGATGAGCCGGATGAAGACCACTGGGAAGGATCAACAGATGATTATCCCGCGCACAATCCGCGAGGTGTTTCCGATGAGAGCGTAACTCATCTCTCAGACTATCCATATCCTCGGAGGGATTAGTTTTAATTTCAAACACGCAGAACGCTTCACGCAGACGGGAAAGGATCGTTGAAAGCGAACCAGAGTTCAACGGAAGTTCAACGCTACATTTTCGAATATAGCGTGCATCAGTGTAGATCAACCCGGTCGCCAGCCGAAAGGAACCCGGGCTGCACCAGAGAGTCTCAGGATCGACGACAATAAATTCCTCTTCAATTCCCACTTTCATGGTGCGGTAATCTCCGCGATCTTTGTGACACCAGCGTACACACGATCATGTTCTTTCACAAGGATGCGAACATCGGTTGAGTAGAGAACAAGGTCCACTTGAGAACCTAGGCGAATCATCCCCAGCCGTTCTCCTTGCATGATGCGGGTTTTCTCCCGTACATAACTTTTCACGGTTCGAGTAAGGAAGGTAGCGATTTGAACCACGGCAATACAAAGAGCAGCAGAACTCTTCATCTGATGATCATTCTTTTGGAGAAGCACGGTCTCCCGGTCGTTGATGGATTCGAAATCCGGGTTGCCCATAGAGACAATCCTGCCTGAGACATGATGATCCAAAAGCTTTTCCCCCGTTATTGGAGCACGGGTGATATGCACATCGAAAAGCCTCAACTCAACACCAATGATATACCCAGTTGCAGAAGACGAATCAGCATCCTTGATATCCAGCAGTTCGGTCAACATCATATGCTTTTTCTTTTTCACGGATTCGATGATCGTTCCCTGTTGAATTTCTTTTATGTAAACAATCCTTCCGTCAGCGGGAGAAAGAACCGCACGATCATCGGACACGACGTCTCGTTTCGGATTCCGATGAAAATAAAGGAAAAAGACAAGACTACACACAAGAAACACAATGATAGTTGATACCACCGAAGGAAGGAGCTCAAACCCAATCACAACACTGAACACCACAAAACTACTACTTGGCACCAGAAACACAAGCAGAACAACGAGAAAGAATGGATTGACATCCCACCGGTAAAACAGGTCAGCGAGCCTTGTTGATTTCAGAATCCAACAACTCCTCAAAGGGTGAAATGATGATTGAATCAATCTTTTTCCACAACTTGATAAGGAACCGTATCCGCTTCATCATGGGTGCTCCGGTGTTTCGAAACACATGGAACGGGATACCTGGATGCCTCGGATTGTTCTCACTGAGTTCCCAGTTATGGAAATAGACGTTAGCGTACCCTATACTTTCCATTTGTGCAGTGATGACATAATAGGTCCAGAGAAAACCCGCATTACGGAGAAACCATCCTCCTGCGCCAGGAAACCGAAGTAATGGTGAGACTGAAATAGGGAATTCAACAATATCGTGATTATTTTCTAAGTTATGAACTTGGGGTTCCATTGGTGCGCGTGGGTCTCCATACCAGCCGGGGATATTATAACTAGGAACCATGGATGAATCATACAAGAATCCTTCCTCAGCCAGAACATTGAGCACATCCGCCTGGAAGATATAGTTTGGGAACCGAAAACCCTTCGGGTGGGCATAGACATTCTTTTTGAATTGTTGTAGATGCTTTCGAAAGACATCCATACTTCTCCCGTTAAATTGATGAAAATATCCGTGGGAGGCAACCTCGTGCCCCGCATCCTTAATAGTGTCAATAATGCTTGGATACCGCTCCGCGGTGCCACCAAGGAGAAAGAACGTCGCTTGTACCCCTAATGAATCAAACATGGTGATGATCGTATCAATTGTTTCGATGACATCAGAGTGAGGGGCCTTTCCATCGTAATACCTTTTGATGATTCGATCGGCATCAAACCAGTTACTATGGAACCATTCTTCGACATCAACGGTGATGGTTAGATACTTATTCTTACCCACTCTGCTCGTCCTCGCTTGTTCTTTTTAGATTGTTATCTTCCAAGTCCACGTACAGTAAAACCAGCTTGTTGCCAAACCGTCTGATCTAACATATTGCGTGCATCAAATAGATTCTTTGACCTCATATTCGTTATCCGTTTTGGATCAATATCCATAAACACCTGATGATCTGTGACCAAAACCAAACAATCAGCATCCATTGTGACATCAGAGAGCTTTTTAGAAATCATCGGCTCCTTCTTCATCAATGGATCATATAGCCGAATTGTATATCCTTTTAATTCAAGGAGTTCCTTGATTGTATACGATGGACTCTCCCGATCATCATCAACATTGCCCTTATATGCGACTCCAAGAAGAACGATAATAGCTTGTTTCGTATCACGAATCATCTCTTCGATCATGCCTACAATAATCGAAGGCATGCCATCATTGATTAATCGAGCCTGACGGATAAGCGAGGTCTCATCGTTTACAAGGAACCACGGGTCGACCGCGATACAATGACCACCAACACCAGGCCCAGGTTTATGAAGATGGACTCGCGGATGAAAATTAGCAAGGCGGATCGCTTCCCAGATATTGACGCCTAACGTTGATAAACGAAGCGCAAGTTCATTAGCAAGGGCGATATTCACATCACGATACGTATTCTCAATGAGTTTGACGGATTCAGCGGTTGTGCAATCCGTTAAATGGATTGGTCCGGTCACAAAACGTTCATACAACGCCTTGGTTCGTTGAGCTGATTCAGTATTCAACCCACCGATGATCCGATGATTCCTTTGCATCTCTGAAATGGTATTCCCTGGAATCGCCTTCTCAGAGACATAGGAAAGATAGAACCGCTTCCCCGTCGTTTCAAGGAGCGATCTTACAACTCCCATAGTTGTACCCGGGGCAACCGTTGATTCAAGGATGACAAGGTCATCGTCCTTTAAGACCTCGCAAACAGCTTTAACCGCGGAAATAACAAAGGAGGTATCACAAATCTTTTCTTTAGTTATCGGTGTCGGAAGGGTAAGAATGAATGCATCTGAAGGCTGTAGTTGTTCAGTTGGAACAAAGAACCGCTTTGCCTCCTCAAAGCATTCCTGTAACCCTGGCTCCTCAAACGGAAGCTTTCCATCTCGAAGCAACTGAATTTTCCTCTTATCGATATCATACCCATAGACAGTTATCCCAGTGCGAGCAAGAAGCAACGCGGTAGGAAGCCCCATATATCCAAGCCCAACAACGGTCACCGTTTTGATAGTACCACCTCTAAAATCTTTTCAGACGTATGTCCATCCCCAAAGGGATTCTCCCACGAAGCTGTACGTGCCATATGATACTTTACTGCGTGTTCGAATTGTTCAACACTCAGACCCACTAACTTATTTGCCCCAACGGAAATGGTCTCAGGGCGCTCTGTGTTCTCCCGGATAGTGATACAGGGGACCTGCAAGATGCACGCCTCCTCTTGAATACCTCCAGAATCGGTTACAATCAAACGTGCATGTTGTTCCAAGGTCAGGAAATCAAGATATCCCAACGGATCCGTGAGGGTTACATTATCAATGGTTAATTTAAATCTGTCAAGTTTTTCCTTTGTTCTCGGATGAATAGGATATATCACCGGAAGTCCACTAATAGTTGGTATGGACTTAATCAGATGAACAAGCCTCTCAAGAGAGGATTTCGTATCAACATTTAACGACCGATGAGCAGTCACCAAGACATACTGTTTCGAGGTGAGATGCAGTTTGGTCATTATTTTTGATGATTTTTTAGCAATTTCTTTATGCTGGTACACCGCATCAACGATGGTGTTCCCCACCACAAAGATGCGTTCTTTCGGAATCCCTTCGTTCAGGAGGATTTCCTGTTGTATCTTGGTCGGTGCGAACAGATAGTCAGAAATGGCGTCGCAGATAATCCGGTTCTTCTCCTCGGGCATCCGACGATCATAGCTCCGCAACCCTGCCTCAACATGACCTGTTGGAATGTTTTGTTTTGATGCGGCAAGGATGCCAGAAAGCACGGTGTTCGTATCACCTTCAGCAAGAACCACATCAGGATTTTCTTTTAAGAGAATCTCCTCGATTAGAATCAGCATTTTTCCGGTCTGATTTCCATGATCGGCTGAACCGACACCAAGGTTATACCGCGGGGCGGGGAGATGTAACTCCTCAAAGAAAACCGCATCCATGTTCGGTGAATAATGTTGATTTGAATGGATGATGAAATATTCCAGCTTCCTTTCTTCAAGCAACCGGATAATCGGCGCCATCTTTATGATTTCAGGGCGAGTACCTAGAACAATTCCTATTTTCATCTCAATTGTTTCTCCATGAAATATGATTCACCAATATTTTTTTCTAGCCTCCGCTATGTGTCCATATGCCTCCTCTCACATCCCAAAGACAAGGGATCAATTCAGACATATGCACTAATTATCGTATCAAGACTTTACCTTAAGGAAAGAATCAAAATCTATCCTTGATGCATCACAATAAGAGGATACGATCTTAATGAACAACCCTTTTTGACTTGAACCAAATGAACCAAAACTATCATGGAAATAATCAGTATTTTCAATCTCCTTTGCAATCAATCGTTTCTGACACTGCGTCAAACCAAGCTCGAAACTGATAGAACCAAGTTTGTTCATCCAATAACCAACTGCTTTTGGACGATCATCAGAGATATTTTGTATCACCCCACAATTCGTACAGTACAAATGTCTCTTAACCGAACTATAACAGTCTTTTGTATGAAACCAGATGCTCTTTTCTTTACCGCAAACTTGATGTGAACATGCCCTCATCTTGATTATTGCCTCCCTTGGAGGATTTAATCAACAAATCCAAATATGCTATGAATATAGTAAGGATGTATTATAACCTTATATAAAGTATTAATCATCATAGTCAAACTCTAACCAAAACATAAATAATCAGAAATTCATCACAGACTCGTCGAAGAACTATAAATAAAAAAGAAAAACCATTTAAGATACTAAAATCAAAACTACCTCCCGATGAAAACATGGTCAAAAAAACGGTAATTTATGCAAAGGCAATAAGTATCCTGTTTATCATCGGCGGCTTGTTATTCCTTTCTCGTACAATCCAGGGAACGCAATATCTCGACATTATCCTTGCCCCTGTTGGCGTCATTTTGATTTTTTTCACTACCTTAACACAACCAAAGACTGATGAGAAAGACATGTACAGTGCCCTCGCATTTAGTATTTGGATTATCGCCTCCTACTTCATAACAATTCGAACCGAAAGCGAACTTTTATTTATTTTCATTCTCGTAGGATTCCTCCTGATCCAGGAACTCTCTCAAGACACTATAAGCCGACTCTTTCAAAAAAGATTAAGCATAGTACTCGTTTTCTTCTTCGTAATCTTCTTAGGGATCATCGTAAATAAAATACAGATTATTCTTACTGGGTAATAAACGTCTTGGAAAATTTTTTAGGCCAAATACCTCTTTATTTTAAAAGAAGATGGTGTATGACACTTTGTTCGATGACAACAATAAAAGCAATGAGTAAAACATAAAAGAGAATAGTTTTTCGTTTTTTTAGGAGTGCACTAAAGAAGTCAGAAAGCAATTCGATGAGAATGAGAATTCCGAGAATGACAATAATTAAGAAAATATCAGCATCGATGTTGTACGTCAGAATAAGCACAAGAAAGACCCAAAGCGCAAGAATGAGTGTAAGTCGACGGTCAGTGATGAGGTTCGTAATATCCTTTTCATCAAGACGAATAAGTAAAAAACAGAAGACGCCAAATATAATCAAGCTTGCACCAACCTTGATTCGAAGGTTATCAGGATTCACCAGAAACACGACGCCAGTGACGACTAGTAAAACCCCAATCAGCGTATTCCAAGTGAAAAACAAGTACTTCACATTCGTATGAGAACGGTCATTTTCCACGGAAAGGTGCGCTCCTATTGCCCGTAGGATGTTACAATTAATGATTTTAAATCCCTTTCTCTTGATGAAGAGCATTACATTGTAGGTGATGAACACGAAAACAACTTTACTTAATTAAATCTACACTTGAGTTAATGTATAATTTAATCAAAATTGGTCGAAAAACACCCCTACTCCTTATGACCCTATCTTTTTGATTTTATAATAATCTTTGTCATTGGATAAGCATTAACATGGTTTTAAGACTCATGGTTTTTCATTTTCAGAAATTATAATTGCTCCATGTACTATTACGTGGCCCTGTGGATAGTAATCAGGAAGCCACCAGGAAGATATTAGAGGAGCCGGTAGTGAATCAAAACTGACATTCCAAATATCATGAGAAACTATCATTGCGTCGTTATGCTCAATAGGATTTAAGCTAGGATTGACATCATCCCTTATTGAATCACTTAAAGCGATTTGTCCATTAGAATTTATACCAGCAACAGCTACATAGTGCCCCCATGAAAAATCTGGAAACGGTTTATGGTCGGGATTCCAGTTGCCTATAACCAATATTACTCCATAGTCCTTCCTTATATATGTGTTAATATCAGAAAAACTTGGTCGAGCAATAAATTGTACTTTATAATCATTTTTTAAACCAGCGTCTTTTATAAATCTCTTTGTCCCAAAAATCACACTTAGAAGATCCCCAAACCCCGATAGAATAGGAGTTATGTATGTGAAATTGAAAAATAAAATCCTGGTTGTGTACCATGCAATTCTTTCAATTAGCTCCCCACTACGTCTCATTTTATTAAATGGCGTACGATTATCATTAACATTGTTAAAGTTATGATCATCAGAGTAAGGACCAGGATTTGGAGGAGGAGGTGCATTATAGTCTTGAACTAAAGGATATGAATCTTCGCCATCACCTGGAAAACCGCTTAAATTATCGCTTAAATTTTCGTGCTTGGAGTCAAACCACCAGAAAACGTTTGCTACCGCACAAGCACCACAAAAAAGCGGCCATCCATCATATCTAAGCCAAGAATCTTGTTGTACTTCATCGAAATCAGGAACACCATTTGGAGCATAATCAGGATAAGATGGAAGATAATACCAATCATTATAACTTGAATTTATTTCACTTGTTTTTTTTATTGAACCTTTCAAATTATCTATAGTCTGATTATTTTTTATATTGGTACTTTTTGTAATAGAGATACCACTAATGACGATAAAGAACACTGTACCTACAACCCATGCTTTCATCCATATTCCTTTTCTCATTTTTTTTCCTCCCCTATCAACACAGGTTAAAGATTGCTATCCCTTAGATTCTTTTAAATGTTTGGAAAAGATAAAAATTCAGAATATAGGAATAGGAACCAGTATTTCTTCTTTAAAAAACAAATCCTTAAAGCATGAGAGATTAGATCTTTTTCAGTCTAGGATGTTACACAAAGCTACAGCGTATAATACTTGAATCCTTTCTGTCTCGCTTGAGAAGGATCGAACATCCTGCGTATATCGACCAGGACCGGTATTCCCTTCATAGAAGTCTTGATCTCATTGAGTGTATATTTTTTAAAGCGGTCATGGGCGACAGCAAAAATCATACAATCATAACGACCCTTAACCCGCATATCTCCTAAACAAACCCCGAACCCCTCGATTTCCTCTTTGGTGAGCAACGGGTCATACCCGTAGACCTCACAGCCGAACTCCTTCAGGTCTTTCACCATCTCCCGCACCGGTGACTCCCTGATATCTGGGACGTTTTCCTTGTACGTCAACCCCATGATCATGACCTTTGAGCCTCGTATCACCCGTCCTGCCTCATTGATCCCCTTGATCGCCATCTCAGCGACATATTTCGCCATTGAGTCATTCACCGACCGGCCAGCAAGGATCACCCGAGAGTGGTATCCCAGTTCCCGGGCCTTATACGTCAAATAATACGGGTCCACAGGGATGCAATGCCCGCCGACAAGCCCTGGGGAAAACCTTATGAAATTCCATTTCGTCGACGCCGCGTCCAACACCTCTTTCGTATCCAAGCCGAGCTTACAAAAGATAATAGAGAGTTCATTCATCAGTGCGATGTTCAAATCACGCTGGACGTTCTCAATGACTTTTGCTGCCTCTGCAGTCTTAATCGTTTGCGCAACATAGACCGTTGTAATCAACCCGTAGAGCGCTGCGAGTGTTTCTGTTGTCTCCGGGTCCATCCCAGAAATGATCTTGACGATTTTATCGATTGAATGCTGCGTATCCCCAGGATTCACCCGCTCCGGTGAGTAACCCACCTTGAAATCCTTGCCCACCCGCATCCCCGAAACCTTTTCGATAATCGGTCCGACAAGCTCCTCGGTCACACCAGGATACACGGTTGATTCCAACACCACGATGGCGCCTTTCTTCAGATGCCGCCCAACCATTTCCACTGCGGAAATCACCGGAGAAAGATCAGGCTCCTTCGATCGCGCTACCGGGGTTGGTACCGCGATGATAATGACGTCCGCTTTCTTCATTTTCGACGGATCAGACGTCAACGGCAAACGAGGATATTCCGCTTGTAATTTCTGTACCTTCTTCTTATTGATATCGTACCCTATGACATCAACGTGTTTTGAGAATGCCTCAAGCAGCGGCATCCCCACATACCCTAAGCCGAGAACACAGACGACTTTCTTTTTTACTGTTGCTTTTGATACCATGGTAACGTCTCCTTTAACCCCTTAGTTATATCGTACTGAGGAGCATATCCAAATGATGCTTTTGCTTTTGAGGAATCGGCAAGTGAATGCTTAATATCCCCGGGCCTGGCAGCCTCATAGACGATGTCCATTTCTTTCTGGCACAGTTGCATAATCGTTTTTGCGAGATCATTAATGGTGATGCGTTTCCCACCAGCGGCATTAAACACACCGGTCGCGGTGGCCTCCATCGCACGAACATTCGCTTGAACAACGTCATTGATAAACGTAAAATCACGGGTCTGCGTTCCATCGCCATACACCACAGGGGGCTTATCTTTCAGCACGTTCCCAATGAATTTCGGGATGACCGCAGCGTACTCGCTGGACGGGTCTTGCCAAGGGCCATAGACGTTGAAATAACGCAAAGAAACCGTGGGGAGACGAAACACATCGGCGAAGATTTGACAATAATATTCCCCAGCGATTTTACTCACAGCATAGGGAGATAAAGGATTCGGTGTCATGGTCTCCTTCTTCGGCAATGTCGGGGTATCCCCATACACACTACTCGACGATGCATAGACGACTTTTCGAACCCCAGCATCCTTTGCGGCAACAAGTACGTTCAATGTTCCCTTGATATTCACCTCATTTGTCGTAAGGGGATCTTTGATGCTTCGAGGAACACTGGGTAAAGCCGCCTGATGAAACACGTAATCTACATGGCTAAAACTATCTCGAAGGATATCCAAATCAGTAATACTGCCTTTGACAAACCTGAAATTTTTTTCATCAATAATGTCCTTGATATTTTCTAATCGTCCAGTTGACAAATCATCGATAACGATAACGTCATTTTTTGCTTGTGTCAGAAATCGTGCTAAATTTGAACCAATGAATCCAGCACCACCCGTGATTACAATTTTTTTATCCTTCATACCTATATCCCATATCCCAAGGTGAAACAGGAACATACACGGATTATAAAAATCTTCGTTTACCGGTCATTAACATGAATTTAAACAGAACCAAATCGTTTTAAAACACGTTGACATCAACCCTTTGAAACACCCATGAAATACAAACGATTGATTCTTGGGGTAATTGCAATCATAATTCTAATACTTTTAATGATTTACAGCGTTCAAGAATATGACAAGAACAGTCCACAAATTAAAAAATACAAACAAGTGTTTCTAAACGGTGAATACCTCAATAATTCTGAAATCACATTTAAGGCTCAAATCATCGCTGTCAATCTGTCAAATCATACTTTACATGTCTCGATTCAAGAAGAACCATACCACTATCCGCATGTAGAAATATTTACTGGAAACCTTACTATTCAGAACCTGAAAAAAGGAGATCTCATCGATATAATCGGCACACTCCAGGGAAAAAACCAAATAACAGCTACGAAAATTTGGGTCGACGAACCATGGAAAGAAAACCTAATCTACCTGCGATCACTCCCCGCAATCCCTTTCCTCGTTTACCTTTTTTTCCGAACATGGAAATTTAATTTCACAACCTGGCGTTTTGAATGGAGGAAAAAAAATGCCTGATTGGCTGACCCATTCACTTATCGGTTGGATGACGGGAAAAACCACGAAAATAGAAATTAGTTTAGTGGTCCTTGGTTCCTTAATACCAGATATCAGTAAAGTGTATCTTGGATTTAATTGGCTGTTACAAAGTAAAACGCAAGATTTTTTCCTCCCAATCCATACGCCTGTTGGTGCCGTTCTCATCGCATGTGCTATCGCATGTTTTTTTCCAAACATAAAAAAAGCACTGGTTCCTCTCGGAATAGGTGTCACAACCCACTTCATTCTTGATTTTTTATTATTAAATGTCTCAGGGGGAATGTCATTGCTCTTCCCGTTCAGCTGGGATGAATGGCAACTTGATCTCATACGATCAGATGATTACATGATGACCATCTATGCGATTATCGCAGCCGTTATTGTGTACATTGTCTATTTTCTATACGAGAAAAGAAAACCAAAACTGAAGGACACCCTCTAAGGTGCATTTCACTAAATTTTTTTTATCATTTTTAAAAAAAGTAAAAAAAGAAAGGCGGGTCTTTCTTAGACCCTAAGTCTTTTAATACCAGGATGTCCCATAGTGATTCGACAGGTTCACCATATCCAACACTTGAATTACACCATTATTATCTGCATCCTGTCGGATCCACCCGTTGCTCCCGCTCTGCCCATAATAATTCGAGACGAGCACGAGATCCAAAATATTACAGTACCCGTCGATATTGATATCCCAGTTCGCTGGCATCGAGAACACCACCGTGCTTGAACTATTCGCATTATTACTGGAATCCTTCGCCCATATGTAATAACTGTAATTCCCTGCGGTAGAAAACGCGGTCGTGGAACGGTAGTAATACTTCCCCGATGTCCGACTCGTCATCGTCACGTTATTCCAAGAACCACCAGGATTATGAATCTTTAACATCACCTGCGATACCGCGACGTTATCCGTGACTGTGCCACTGATATTCACCCATCCGTATGCAGGATCCGTATCCAGGGGATTGGATGTCGAGCGCGTCACGCCGGAAATCTGTGGAGCCATGCTATCAACAAAAGTTGCATACACTAACTTATTCCCATTCATCGTGATTGTCTTGGGGTTCTGATTGCCGCTCAGGTCACCACCCCATGAATTAAAAGCCCACCCTGCACTTGCCACCGCAGTCAATGTCACAACCGTACCATACGTGTAGGTCGTCTGATCCGGGTTCTTCGTGACCGAACCCGAGCCATTCACCGTGATCGTGAGCGTATATTGGTTTTGCGCGAAATGCGCGGTCACGGACTTGTTTCCGTTCATCGTGATCGATGCAGGGTTCGTCGATCCGGAAAGGTTCCCACTCCAGGAACTAAACGCCCAACCTGAACTCGCTGTCGCTGTCAATTGAACGACGGTTCCATAAGCGTACGATGTTTGATTCGGATTCTTTGCCACCGAGCCTGACCCGTCAATCGCTACATTCAGTACATAATTTCTGAGTGTCACACTCCCATTTGTCACAGTCACCGGCACATAGGAGGTCGCATTTGTCACCCCGACATTTGAAAGACCCACCGCAGACGTCCCGGATGCTAAACATGCAGTAAACGATATGATTGCACAAGTCCCAGGAGTTGAAACGCTCCCCGCTCCCAAGATTAAATCGTATACGTTGATAATGGTACCAGCAGTGTTGTTGATCGTCCCGCTATTGAAAAACGTGGTATAACCGCTAAAAAGATTTCCTTCAGTCACTGAGTTTGCATGCAAATACGAAGGGTTGTATGTCACCTTAAACTCGTAGGATTTAATCGCTTGACCAGGCGTACATGATATATTTAAAGTGAATGTTTGTCCTGCTGAAACCGTCCGACTTGCAGGACTTACTGCTACTACCGTAGGGTTATCCGCCTGAACCGGGAGGGGAATGGTTCCTAGCAATAGCATGGTCACCACAAACAGGATAGATAAGAAAGCAGCCCTCTTTTCAGCCCATGTTTTACTCAATCCTTCCACCTCCATTAATATGATACTCCTTAACATGAGCATATTTGTCAATGAAGATATATAAATGCGTCGTGGCAAAATACCACTTCAATCATTCTTCCAAGAAAAAATAAAATTCCCTCATTCAACAGAAGAAGTTGAGAACGATGTCATATTTGATAAAAAAAACAAGATTTAATCAAATAATATCAAAACAAAAGTCATGTGAAATCCGCAAAGGAATAAAAAGAGAAAGAAGAGAACGCCGAGAGGTGCGAGAACACCTCGCCCACTCTCGTCATATCACAATTTATACATCGGGATTGTGTTTATTTCATTGCGCTTTTCTACGCTTCATGAACAACGCCACGATACCGACGAACAGGATCGCGATTACGACACCAACCAGAAGTAGGATGTAGATAGTCCCAAGAGTCTCCGGATATGCCCGATAGACATTTGATGCGCTGTTAAAGAGCACGTCAAAAGAGCCATCCCCATCCGTATCAATCAGATATTCATTGCCGCTCTGCAGCTGCACAGCCGTCGTATTCCCGGTGAGATTGCTATAGAACAGGTCAAAAGGGCCAACACCATCGGCATTAATGAGGTACCCGAGGGTTCCTACGTACTGCACATCAATCGCTATCCGAACGTGAACGATCGACGAGGACGCGTTCAATGAATCTTGTGCGGAGACGTCCACAAGATAGAATCCATAGGTACTCCATTGATAGGTGAGTTCAAGCGTATGGCCGCTCCGATAAAACGAGCTGGTGTTCGAAGAGCCGTCACCCCACGAAATCATGTATCGCACATTATCGTTGTCCGGGTCTGTTGAAACCACAGAATAAGTGTACAGCGTGTTCTGATGTCCATTCTCTGGCCCGCTGAATTGCGGTTGCAAGGGTGGTCGATTCGGCCCATGAATCGTCGCAATCGTCGTGTACGTGTCTGTCGCGCCGTCATTATCGGTCACAGTGAACAAGACCGTATACGCCCCAGCGCTGGTGTATGCGTGGGAGACTACGACACCGTCCGCAGATGCTCCATCACCAAAACTCCAGTTCCAAGACACAATCGTGCCGTCGCTATCGTAACTCTTTGAGCCATTAAACACGATTGCTTCACTGACAAATCCCTTGTACGGTTCTCCAGCGGTCCCATCCGCGGTCGGTGTATGATTGGGGGGGCTATATTTTTTCGGTTTACCCTGTTCGACCATATACATCCCTGCATCCCAGCTCATATCAACCTTCTCGGGATCAAACATGGTGACCACAGTTCGCCCTGTTATTGGGTCCGCATCGCTGTCCCTCGTATCATCAGTCCCTTGATTCGCAGGGCTAAACCGATACCCCGTGGGTAAAACGAATTTTAATGAATAGTTACCCACCGTGAAATCGGAAAACGAATAATATCCATGGACATCGGTCGTCGTTGTCGCAACAACCTCATTGGCAGCTGAATACAACTGAACAGAAACACCAGGAATCCCAGGTTCCCCGGCATCCTGGATTCCGTCTGCATCATAATCATTCCACACAAGATCGCCAATTGAGACATTATACGGAAGCTGCAACTCAAAGAACGTCCGTTGAATCGAAGAACCATCAGTAGTGACCCCATCGACGAGGATAGCGATTGTTTGACCGCCATGGGGTACAAAATCAGCACCGCTCACATTCGCAGCTGCGATCATCGCCACTGCATCGGAATCATTCCCAGGATAGGGTAGATTACAGATATAAAACCAGATAACGTTCTGAATGCTCTTTTCGTCTCCCTGTTTAAAGTTGATCACATAGTTAATTTTATCCCAATTATCATTAAGGAAGTACACTGGCATGTCAGGATCATAACTTGAATATAACCGGACCGTATGATTGACGTTACAGGTCATCTTCACGGTATTTTGTATACACCAGCCAAGATACACGCCGTTGGTCACATCAAATCCCTCAGGGATTGCTGAGAGCGTCATCCTAAAATAACTCCCAGTATCAAGCTGAGCGTTCATCGTCACCAGCTCCGTTGGTAATCGAACTGAAGGTTGTACCGATGAGGCAGAGATCGATACCATTGAACAAATCAATATTGTAAACAGCCCAACGACTATAATGCACGATTTCTTCATGTAGTCAACACCATGCCTAAATCTATGTTTTCATACCTTAATTTCGGTCTTTTTTGCTAAACCAATACAAATAATCCCCATAAATAATTAACCATCAATGAACGACCCGTGTAGAAAATGATATAACTCAATCCTTAGAGAACGATTTTTGATATGCACAAGATGTCATAATGGTTAATGATTACAACGCCCAAAGCAGCAGACCAATTTATAAAAAATGTAAGTCGCTCAACCTTTTTTTCTCATCAGAAATAAACGATTATTTCACCTGAGCGTGTTTTATTAAATTCGGGATCACATTCAGCATAATACCAATAAAAATCGCAAGCGCACCAATAATGACCAAGATACTAATAAGAATCGCGAATGGGATGAGAAACACATGTGTCTTGTTATAGTACTGCAGGGTGATAATCGCGAAGAAAAGCCCGCATAACACAGAGATGAACCCAGGTAGCGCGATAAACAACAGCGGATGTCGTTCCGCGACAAGCTGAATCACATATCCAAGCACAGAAAGACCATGCGTTGCAGGATTCTTCGAGGATGTGTCAAGGTCCTCATATTTACAGGTGACACTTGTGTTCACCACGCCAAGCCCTAGCTCATGTGCCCGCACTAGCTGCTCACTTTCAACCGAAAAATTGCTCCCAGATAATCGTGGTGTGATAGTCTCGAGCGCCCTACGGTTGAAAGCACGGAACCCACATTGACTATCAGTAACGAGACCCCCAGCGCCAAGACTCGTCCCATAATCAAGGACCCGCTTCCCGAGCTTCCGCCATCGCGGCATCTCGGTGTTCTGACCAACACGATATCCAAGCGAAATATCATGACCATTATTAATAATATTCTCAAGCATATGCGGGATCTCATCAGGGTTATGTTGACCGTCACCATCAATGGTCACCACATATTCAAACCCTTTTTCCAGCGCGTACTGAAACCCAGTTTTAATCGCGGCACTTTTTCCCATATTTTTTGGATGCGAGATTACGAGTGCCCCTGCCTCACGTGCCACCGCTACGGTCCCATCATTACTTCCATCATCGACTACTAAGACAGCATCACCATATTTCCTTGATTTGAGAATCACACTCCCAATCGTCATTTCCTCGTTATAACAAGGAATTACAATAAGCGTACGATGAATTTGACCAGCCTTTCCTTTGTCGTCCTCCATATTCTGTTCAGCTTTCCTTCTGTAAGATGTCTTCCCGTATATATTATTTTATTCGTATTTAAATATTTGGTAATGCCTCTTTTCCTTTCAGGGCAATATCATTATTAAAGAACACGGCTACTATATTATTTTTCAGTCTTCTTTGTGCTATATATAATGTAATATTTATTGATATCTATGGAACCGCAGAAATCATGCAGGGGATTTATTCTGTAAACATCGGATCATCTGAGTTCTAATCCACTCAAAGATCTTTGTCACAATCCCGAAAAACAAGCAAAAGAAACTACGGCCTGCGCAAAAAATCTCCTTTTTTTTCATGACGCAGTTTCTGCTCTCTTGAAATACCAACCGATTTCTGGTTTACACCACCAATGGATAATTCTTAATTTATAATTATAAAAAAAGTATTATCGAAAAAATATTTATGGTATGAAATGATTCTCCTCCTTGAGGGATTATCATTCAAAGAGATGCTGTTAAAGGGATTTATATCTGTTGGATTCAATTAGATGTCGATAACAACGGGAGATGTTACCGTGATAGCTTTGATAATAACTTCAAATCAGTAAGGTGAGACATGGTGAGCATAAAATGAATAGGGTTCTCAACTCACCGAAAAAAAAATTATATTTCCCACTCTATTTCATACTGATTTTAATTATTGTTGGTAATATATTCATCATGCCTGTGCATAGTTCAGGGGTAACTGTCGTGAGCGTTGACCCTTCAACTCAGACGATTCCTCCAGGCGGTTCTTTTTCTATTGACGTGAATTGTGTCCCGTCACAGCCAATCAGATCATTTGAGATGAAAATCTCGTTCAACCCCTCACTTTTACAAGCAACCTCAGTGACTGAAGGCGATATTTTCCAGGAATATACAACTTTTTTTAATCCCGGTTCTATCGATAACTCCGGTGGGACGATTGAAGATATCTATGATTTAATCCTTGGTACCGGAGAAGTATCGTCCTCAGGAACGTTCATTACCGTTTCATTCCTCGCAAAATCAGTTTTAGGTACTTCAGCTATCGATCTGGTAAATGTCGGTGTCGCTAACAATACCGGGTATGTACCGATTGTTGTCTCAGATGGAAGTGTCACTATTCAAGAGACGAATCATCCCCCTGTTTATACAGGTCAATCTCCAATAAATAGATCGATCAATGTTCCTATCACCACTGCATCCTTAGGTCTCATCATTCGAGACCCTGACGGGGATCATTTTAATTATACCATTCAGACACGTCCTAGTGTTGGCAGCGTCTCTGTAAAGAACGCGGTGAACGGCACGAAATCCTGTTCTATTTCCGGTCTTACTTATTCAACAACCTACCGCTGGTATGTCAACGCGACCGACGGTCACGATTGGACCCGGCGATGGTACACCTTTACAACTGCGTCTCCTCCCATAAACAATCCCCCGGTGTTTTCTGGGATGACTCCTTCAAATGGTTCGATAAATATACCAATCAGCACCTCGAGTATCTCGCTGACAATTAGAGATCCTGAAGGAAAATCATTTAATTATACCATTCAAACACGTCCTAATGTTGGCAGCGTCTCTGTAAAGAACGCGATAAACGGCACGAAATCATGTACTATTTCCGGTCTTACCTATTCGACAACATATCGCTGGTACGTCAATGCGACAGACGGTCATTCTTGGACTCGACGTTGGTACATTTTTACCACCCAACATAACCCGATGAATGACCCTGTCGTGTTCTCCGGGGTAACACCGGATAATGCCTCCCTGAGTGTCCCACTCACAACGTCATCTTTAATGGTAATAATCCAGGACGCCGAAGGCGATGCTTTCACTTGGAGAATCACCACAACCCCTAATATCGGGTCTCATTCAGGTACAAACGAATTCAATGGAAGTAAAACCTGTAGTATAGCAGGTCTCGCATATAACACAACCTACCATTGGTTTGTCTCCTGTAGCGATGTAGGTAGTGGGCAATGGGTAAATCGATCATATTGGTTCACCACCGAAGCTGATTCTTCGGGTGGCGGTTCTCCGGGTGGTGGGAGCGGAGGGAATTCGTCTCCCGGGGGAAACGGATCGACAAACGTACCTCCACCGAACAATCCTCCAAATTCTCCCTTGAAACCTATTGGTCCAACATTCATCGAGCGCGGAGTGACCTGCACGTACACCAGCTCTGCAATAGACCCTGATGGCGATCAAGTCCGATTACGATTCAACTGGGGAGACGGGAACTTCAGTAACTGGTCTGAGTTTATGGATTCAAACACGACCGCATCATCCTCTCATACTTGGAATTCGCTCTCCAATTATTCTATCCGTGTACTTGCTCAAGACAAAAACGGATCAAACAGTAGCTGGTCAACACCTCTGACGGTCACAGTATCAGAACAAGAAACCAGTAATGAGTCTCCGATCCTTGATATCAAAGCAACAAATAATGGATTTGTAAATCAAACAATTGTTTTTGACGCATCAGGCAGCATTGATCCCGATGGAATAATCATTTCATATATCTGGGATTTCGGTGATGGCACAACAGGAACCGGAAAAACTCTAGATCATTCCTACACAAAACCAGGAATATACCTAATAACCCTTACAGTTACTGACAACACCGGGAACACCTTCATAAAAATCATTCAAGTCACTATCAATGCAAACGCAGAAGCCACGATAAGGACAACATTGTCTTCATCTCCCTATCTGATTATGACCTTCATCTTTATCGTGTGTGCTCTAAGTATTGTAACGGTGTTCTTTTTCAGAAAAAAAGTACGGGACGTCCTTTCAATAAAATCAACGGGACATCATATGAAAAAAATTGAACAACTGAATACAAAAAATGCAAAGGTAACCCAGAATTTCTCAATAAAACCAAACTACAAAAAGAGCATGAGCAAAGAACAAAAACAGTTGGAACTCTACGATCCTTCTTTTGAAGATAAGATTGATCGTATTGTAGCTTCGAAAATTGAAGAAAAAATTGATAACATGTAAATCACAGAAGTCTATTTTTATTATTATAAATTTTTCCGACTATCCTTTCGGACCTAGAGAAAACCATAATTATACCATATCTGATACAATCAAGGGGGTTTTTCATCCATGAAATCGTCAACCTACGCAAGCCTTGTCACCATCGTCTTTCTCAACCATCGAAATGCTGTGAGTAAAAGCATTGAATCCGCAATCCGCACCACAGACAAACTCTGCGGCGACCTCAAACTCTTAAACACCCTAAGCCATATGACCAAATACCGGATTATATCAGATTTGATACAATCCAAAATCCTCGTCACAATCCAGACAAAGAAACAAAAGAAGCTACGACTCGCGCAAAAAATCTCCGAGCTCTTTCCCTAACAAACACGTTCACGACAAACGACTCAAAAATCGACTCATGCGCACCCATCGCATGATAACCGTTACACTCCTTCTTTTTCCTCCTGACATATTTTTAATTGATAAAATTTATAAAAAGATTAAAAATCAAAATGTTTATAAGTATGTACTTGTTAGCGGATTACACCCATACAAATATAAATACCGACATGGGGGAGAATAGAATTTATTTCAACATAAAATCCTAATAAAAAAGAATTGTACAAACTCGAGGAGGAATCGTATGAAACAGAAAAGAATTGTTGGATTAGGAACGCTATTGATTACCATCGCAGCCATGATCATCGCCTGCACAACCGTCACCACGGCCTCAAACTGGCCGATGTTTCGAAACAATATAGGGAACACGGCATTCATCCCAGAAACCATCAACCTGCCACTCACCGAGAAATGGCACTCGAGTGCGCCAATGGTGGAAGAAAGCGGGGCTGTCATCGTCAACGGCGTCGCCTACATGTCCACGGATGCTAACCAGTTGTACGCCTTTGATGTCGCGACAGGGGCTACCATCCCCGGGTTCCCCGTCACCATCGGCTTTTCGTATGGATCCCTTGCGGTCGACGAAGTCAACAGTCTCGTCTACGCCCTCACTCAAGATGGTGTTTTATATGCATATCACCTGAACGGCACCTCAGCGTGGACAATGGCAGTCGGTTCCGTTGGAAATAACTACAACGAAGGCCCGATCGTCGAGAACGGGTATGTCTATTTCAAGGCAGGCAATCTACTCCAAAAATACAACGCGAACGGTGTCATGCAATGGAACTCATCGACTTCCGGTGTGAACACTCAGCCAGCCATCATGGGCAACTATGTGTACGTGAACGGAGAAAACGGGCAGATACGAAAATACAACAAAACCACAGGGACGGAAATCACGACCGGTGGATTCCCCATTGCAACAGCATTTGAAACCGGATCATTAACAGCGGTGGACGACAAGATCTTCTTCAAAGCAGATAACCTCTACGTGTACGATGCCAGTAACGGCAACCTCCTCTGGTCACAACCATGCGGCGGCGACTCAACCTATACAGACTCACCTGCGGTCGCCAACGGCGTCGTCTACGTCTACGGCTGGGACAGTAAGATTTATGCATTTAATGAGAACAACGGGTCAACCATGGCCGGATTCCCTTCTGATTACCTGAACCCCACTGGAGACCGCAATTGGAACTCCCCTGCGGTCGCAGGCGATAAGGTCTTTGTCGGCGCAGGCACCTCACAAATACTCAAGGTCCTCGGCGCGGCAGGATCAGCACAAGCAGGACAGGTCCTTGAGGAATACCTGACCTACTCAGCTGATACCCAAGGGTTCGACCTCTGCTCACCGGTCATCTCCAACGGCGTCGTGTTCGCGATGCTTGACGGCGGTGGGCTGTACGCCCTTTTCGGCTCAGGCGTGAACTGGTCCGGCGGTGCTATCACCATCAACAACGGGGAAACCTGCACCGGGTCTCGTGACGTCACGCTCACCCTTAGTAACGGGTCCATACCAAATGTGGTTGAAATGCGCATCTCGGAGAACCCCTTATTCGGTGATGTCTCCTGGGAACCCTTCGCGACCACCAAAGCATTCACCCTCTCCTCCGGGTTAGGAATGAAAACCGTGTTCGCCCAGTTCAAGGATTCCCTAGGGCAACTCTCGAACGTGTTCAACGCACAGATTAACTACTCAGAGGCTTGCGGTGGAGTCCTCGATTCCACGCCACCTATGACCGTTAAGACCATCGGCCAGCCCCAGTACGACAACGGCCTTTGGGTAACCTCATCAACCCCAATCACCCTCACCGCGACAGACCCTGGTGATAACGCAAGCGGCGTGAAGGAAATCCATTATAAGATTAATGGTGTAGAAACGGTCGTGGAAGGGAACCAAGCGATTGTCACCTTCCTGGAAGAATGCAATCATACCTTAGAGTTCTGGGCTGTGGATAACGCAGGAAACATCGAGAATCACACGACCCAGATTCATTACGTGGACAACACCGGACCAGCCCAAACCATCCAGTTCGGAACACCAAAGGATGAATTCTTCTTCTACCATGATGGGAACTGGGACATCGGTATCGGACCAACGACACCAGTCTGGATTAACTCCACGGATGCGGGATGCAACGGTGGCGTCGGGTCCAACTACCTCAGTTACAATCTCTATATTGGTCAACAGTACGGGGAATGGACCTTACATAGCTCAGCGACGGTTTATGATAATCAAGCAGGGGACAGCAACCCTGCGGTAGGAAAAATCTCTGTCCTGCTCTACATGTATGAAAGCTGCTGGCATGAGATCCATTACTGGTGCTATGATCTGCTCGGTAACCGAGAACCCCTAGGCGGTGGATCATTCTTAAACTCTGATTTTCTCGTTGACGCAACCGTACCAACCACGCAGATTGTGTTTGGTACACCACATATGGTGCTCAATGATGATGATTACATCTCTTGTGGAACCCCGATTACGATTTATGCGAACGACACTGGATGTCGTCCCGATGGGTCAGGAGCAGCAACCCTCGTCTGGTCTGTAGATAAAAAAATGTATGATGACGTCTGGCAGGAAGTCCAAAGCGGCACTGTCTACGATAACGACGCACAGGATCTTGATCAAACCGTTGGGAAAATCAAATACATTATTTACATGACCGAAAGCTGCGAGCATCATATCTACGCGCAAGCAACCGATTACTTTGGTAACGTCGGAGCACAACTGAAAAAATACGTCAAGGTCGACTGCACACCACCAGTGACAGTCAAAGAGATAGGTCAGCCGCAATACTACAACGCAGCGGAAGACATCACCTATGTGACCACCAGTACACCAATCTGGTTGAACACCACGGATCAGCCTGGTAACTGCTCGGTCGGCTGCGATTACCTCCACTGGGAAATCTATATTTATAATGAAACCTCACAAGGCTGGGACTTACTCAGCTGGGGCGATGAATACAGTAACAAAGCAGTGTTGTACTTTGGCGAGGAATGTCATCACAAACTCGTCTGGTGGGCTATCGATAAGTTCGGCAACAAGGAAGATACTCATGTCCAGTTCCATAAGGTGGACAACACTCCGCCAACCACAATAAAAGAATATGGGTCACCGCAATGTATCATAGTTGACGGTGAAGAAACAATCTGCATCACGAGCCACACCCCGATCTACCTGAATGCAACCGATGGTGGAGGCTGCCCCGCAGGCGTCTCCTTGATTATCTATCGGATCTGGTATAACGACCAATGGTCACCCTGGATGTATAGCACGGACAGCAATGTCGTCATTACCCTTGACCAGCTTGGTGCACCCTGGAACCAGGATTGTCTGCACTACATTAACTACTTCGCAATCGACAACCTCATGAACGCCGAGGACCTCAAGAACCAGACCTTCTACGTGGACAACGCACCACCGGTGATCGTGAAAACGCTCGGAGACCCGAACTGCACGATCGACGATGACGAATACTGCATCCTGCCTACCACACCCATAACGATCGATGCATACAACACTGGCTGCTGCACTGATACCGGGCTCACGTTACGCTACAACATTAACGGCGGGAACTGGACGTATCCAACAACACTGCCGATCACGTTCACCATCCCTGAGGAATGCCAGCATATACTTACCATCGAAGCATGGGACTGCCTTGGAAACATCCAAACCGATGTCGAGACCTTCTATGTCCACATCACGCCACCCACGATCATAAAAACAGTAGGTGACCCAAAATGCGACCATGGTGAGGGAACCCTGTGTATCACACCACAGACACCAATCACCGTCGAAGCGACTGACAATGGATGCGGACAATGCGGTCCGATCACTGTAGAATACAACATCGGGTACAATAATAATTGGACAGGGTGGCTTCCCTACCAAGGAGCGATTTACTTTAATGAGGGATGCCAGCACATCCTCATGATTCGCGCCTACGACTGCCTCGGCGTCGGCATGGATGACCAATACTGGGACATCGAAACCTTCTACGTGGACAACACCACCCCCGTGATTGAAAAACTCGTTGGCGACCCGAACTGCTCCTGCGATGAGGGCTCCTACTGTGTCACCACAGCGACACCCATCACGATCAATGCCTATGATGATGGATGCTGTAATGACTTCACCGTGAAATACCGGGTCAACCAAGGGGAATGGATTGACATCACCTCATCGCTTCCGTACACCTTCAGCTTCATAGAAGAATGCAATCACACCCTTGATATCTGGGCCGGGGATTGCGTCGGGCATGAAGCCTATGACAGCGAGACGTTCTACGTCGACAACACACCACCGGTGATTACGAAAACAGTCGGGGACCCGAACTGCTACTGCGGAAATGACACCGCAGGGCAATACTGCGTCACCATGCACACCCCGATCACGATTTCAGCGGCAGATGCCGGATGTTGCACGTGCGAAACCGTCACCATACAGTACAGAATCTGGTTAGAAGGTCAATGGACCGAATGGATACCCTACAACGGGTCCTTCATGTTCCAGGAGGAATGCACCCATGTCCTTGAGATTCAAGCGATGGACTGCCTCGGCAACACCGCGACAGACACGGAGACCTTCTACGTTGACGATACCCCACCGGTGCTGACAAAAACCGTCGGCGACCCGCATTTCTACCTCGGAGTTGACGATTATGGTCATGATGTATGGTCTATCTATCCCCTCACTGAAATATCGTTTACCGCGGAGGATTTCGGATGCTGCCCCTGTTTAAACACCACCATTTACTACCGGTACTGGTACCTTGGAGTATGGTCTGACTGGATGATCTACGAAGAGCCCATCACGTTCCATAAAGGCTGCGTCCACTACCTCGAAGCATATGCAATTGATTGTCTTGGCAACCAAGGCATTCTTGATAATGAAACCTTCTGGGTCTGCACCAGCGGAGAAGCAGGACCAACAGTCACCTTCATCAACCCCCAGTTAGGATCAACTCACTGTGAACGCACCCTTGATGTCTGCGTGAAAGCAACCGATGATATCACACCCTCAAGCGAGCTCACCGTGAAAATCTGGATACCGGGCGGCCGGAGAAACGCACCGACGCTCTGGTATGACCCCGTCTACAATGAAACAGACGGGTACTTCCATGCGTTCATTGACATCTACGAATACCAGAGTGGAGCAGAACTCACCATCAATGCATGGGCAGTGGATGAAGACGGCTACGCGAATTACGCATTACCAACCACCTTCATGGTCTGCAGCAACGTCGGCTACGACCAATGGCATCAAAAAGGCTGGAACAGCCTCACCATACCTTGGGGTGAAATCAGCTGCAGCTTTGAGGTCACCGACGTCCTTGGATCCATCGACGGGAACTACGCATGGGTCTGGTACTACGACGTCGTCCATGACCAATGGTCCAGCTGGTACAAATACCGAGACCCCGGCTTCAACACCCTCACCATGATGGAACCAGGGAAACAATACTGGGTGTACATGGAAACCGCTGACCGCTACTTCACCGACACGATTGCACCAATGGTGGCAATCACCTACCCCGAGAATGGTGCGATATTCAACACCACCATTGCATCTATTACTGGAACTGCCTTTGATAACGAATCAGGCATCGACTATGTGACCATCATCCTCTATAGCAATGACACCGGGAAATATTGGAATGGAGCAAGCTGGGAAACCACAGCGACCGATCTCCTGTGCAATGGAACAGAGACCTGGTTGTACGATACCACCTCGGTGTCAATGACCGGTGGACTGTACATCGTCACTGCAACCGCGACCGACAAAGTCGGATGCACCGCACAAGACACCCATTCCTTCACCATCGTCAGCCAGAACTGTATGGCTTCAAAAACATACACTACGGATGCTGATTTTAACCTCGGAATCCTCACAAGCGTTGAACACGAGACCGTTCATGATCAACTTCAATTGATTCCAGGGGAAATCACGACATTCCCCACAATGTGGGTCGCGAACGCAGGAGAAGATACACTCTCGAAATGGGATACACATACCAACAAAGAACTCGCCCGATACCCAACCTGGTTTGGACCACCTGGGGATCACAGTGCCTGGAGCGGTGCTGCCCCCTCGCGGACCTGTGTCGATGCAGACGGGAACTGTTATGTCGCAAACCGACACTTCGATTATCTCCCCGCGGACGTCATCAAGATTTATACTTCTGATTGGATTGACCGGAACGGTGATGGAAAGCTTAACACCTCAGTAGATCTCAACAATGACGGAACCATTTCTGCAGATGAAATGCTCCCAATGACGGACCTGAACAACAACAACATAATCGATCCGAATGAAATCATCGATGAACGAGTCGCCTGGGTAGTAAGCGTTGGACCGGGCAATGGTTTAGGACGATCGCTTGCCATTGACCTTGAGGGAAACATCTGGCTTGGTCTGTATAACAACTATGAGTATTACAAATTAAACCCTGTTGACGGTAGCATCCTTGGGGGTCCCTATTATGTCGGGTCATCCCCGTATGGAGCATTAGTTGATCGATACGGATATCTCTGGGGTTCCACGCTTAGTGGTACGTTATTGAAACTCAATACTCATAACACCACGGATTATCAAAATTACTATGTGCCTTCCACCTATGGAATAGCTCTTGGCTATGATAGTCTAGGGAACACCCTTGTGTATCCAGGTGGAAATGCACCCTATGTCGTCTTCAACTCCTCAACAGAATCATACTCCTACCCACCAAACCAACTCTTCTACAGCCTTGGAATTGCAACAGATTCCAAAGGGAACATTTGTACTGGTTCTTCATCTGATGGCAGTATGGCGAAATTTGCACCGAATGGTACAGTTCTGTGGTATGTTCCTGGTCAGGTGGTCTCTGAAGTACGAGGTGTTGCGGTAGACTCAGAGGATAACGTCTGGGCTATCCATCGAGATATGAGTAAGCTGTGTAAATACAATGGCACCAATGGGGCAGCGATGGGAGTCTTTAATGCGGGATACCAACCATATACCTATAGTGACGCCACCGGACTTGGCTTTATGACCTCGGTGTCGGTTGGTACATGGAATGTCATCCATGACTCTCAAGCATCAGATACGCAATGGAATAAGATTTCATGGACGAGTGCTGAACCGAATGGATCATCGATCACGGTGAAAGTCAGAAGTTCCAATGACCAGATGAACTGGTCATCTTGGGAAATCGCGATGAATAATGGTATGCTGACAACCACACCACCGGGGAGATATCTGAACGTCGTTGTGACCTTCCAAAAGGATATCGAAGCGGAACCACCGATCCTCTACGATCTTTCCATTGATGGAACCTGTGCATCCTGCACGGATAGCAACCCACCGGTCGTCAACATCCTTGATCCTCTCGATGGTGAAATGCGAACGAGTTCGCCTAGCCAAATAATCATTGAGGCGTTCGATGAGGAATCCTCAGTCGTCGATGTGTATGCGAAAATCCATGATGCGACCACGAATTTGTTCTTCAATGGAACAGGCTGGCAAGACTCCGAAGCATGGCTTTTCTGCACTTCTGACATTAATGATCAATGGTATCTTGATACCGACTGGTCAGATGAACTGAACCATACCTACCAAATCACAGCAGAAGCCTCCGATGAATGCGGTAACATAGGCACAGACGTGCACACGTATACTATTATCGCTGAAGAATTAACCTTTTCAATATCAGGAACAATCTACTACACCGGCAATGAAACCGGGCCAATGAGCATTGCGCTCTTCGACCAAAATCCACAAAACATCAACGTCACTCCAATCGAGAATATTAACCTACCAGAATATGAATTCCCATTAGAATACACCTTCAACAATGTCCCTGATTATGCAGCTTACTACGTTGCAGCACATATCGACATGAATGATAACGGTGGCCCGCCAGACACTAATGAACCCCGAGGGTTTGCCATCAACAAGTCATTTATAGAGACACCAGACCAACTCGCCGTCCTTGGCGCTGATGTCTACGGTGCTGACATCACGCTTTCAATTCCTTCAATGAACAACCCACCATATACACCAACTAACCTTGAGCCTTCCAATGGAATGATCGGTGTAGGCCTTGAACCCAATTTATATTGGACCGGTGGTGATCCAGACGCAGGGGATACTGTTTCGTATGAAATTCATTTTGGGTTAAATTCTACGCCAACAGCAATCACTACAGTCGGGCCTTATGACAATTCTACAACCACAAGAGAATATGATCTTGGGACACTTAGTTATAACACAACATACTTTTGGTATATCATCGCAACCGATAACCATGATGCATATTCTATTGGACCAATCTGGAGTTTCACCACTACTCTGGGAACGTAAGGATGGAAATAAATACCATGAAAACCAATAGATATTGGAAGATATGGAGAAGAACACTATGAAAGGAACACATATCAGGGCAATAAGCGTACTACTGCTCATCTCTCTTGCCATCGCATCATTCGGTTCGATCCGGGCGGATAACCCACCCGGAAACCCATACTCCGTGTACGGCTGGGTCACCCTCAATGGGAAACCAGCGCCTGCTGACGTGAATATCACCCTCTCAATTCCAAATAGAGCGAATCACTGGAACCTCACCGCAGCCAAGGGACAATACACGATTGATTTCGACGCGGCGCAAGGGGAAATCGCGAATTTCTCCGCTTATATTTCTAAACAGTATGTTGTCCATTCAATAGACAACCAAAGCTTCACGATCATGGATCCCTCCCCGCATGGGTACTATATCAACTTGTCAATTAACGCGACCCAACAACAAGAGGGAGGGGGCGGGGTTGGAGGCGGTGGCGGCAACAGTCCACCCATCGCGGACCTGTCCGCAGGAGAGCCCTACCAAGGGGTTGTCGGTGAACCAGTGACCTTCGATGGATCACGTAGCCATGACCCGGACGGCACCATTGACCACTGGTACTGGAGTTTCGGCGACGGAACAAGCGCAGCCACAGAAAAAAACGCCACCCACACCTATACTCATAGTGGGACATTTCACGTGTCGCTCACAGTCACCGATAACCAAGGAGCGACAAACACCGCTTCGACCACCGCAACAATCTCGTATGCCAATCTACCGCCATCGGTTCCGGCACTCTCCGGGCCACATAATGGGACACATAACAATTCCTACGCGTACACCGCGACGTCTGTCGACCCTGAGAACAGCACGCTTACCTATACCTTCACTTGGGGTGACGGGACAACGGACACCAGCCTTTCCACCACCAGCGGTACCCCGGTGACCATGTACCACATCTGGAGGCACGCAGGCGTCTACACGCTCCGTGTGATTGTGTCCGACGTCGAGAACGCATCCGCACAAACCACAATGACTGTGCTGATGAGTGTGATGTGGGTCGACGGCCTCGGGTATTTGATCGACTATAATGGCGACGGGATCTACGACGCGTTTTATTCTAACGAAACCGGCCAAACAACTCTCGTACAACGGCTCGCGGACGGGACGTACCTCATCGATAGCGACGGTGACGGGGTCTGGGATCGCCTCTTTAACCCCTTGACGAAGGAACTCACTCTCTACACGGTCCCACCCATCATTGGTACCGGAGCAAACGGGATGTGGGTCCTTGCGGGTATCCTCGGAGCGATTCTTGTCCTGTTCCTCATCCTTCTTCTGCTCACTCGGCGGTCAAAGAAGAAACAAGAATCCGAGACCACAACGGCGCCTGAGCCTAAACCAAAAGGAAAATCAGGAAAAAAGAAATAACCACTTTTCCTTCTTTTTTTTCTTTTTTTTTTACATGCGAAGTTGCGTAAGATGGGTTGCAAGAAGCCTGAGGATTTGAAGCCGGGATGTGAGAGTTAAGACGATCCCCCGCAGCGGATGACGATTGGAGTGTATCATCTGTGATGACGAGGAAAGGAGCAGGTACTGCGATGTCTGGGTGCTGATGCGTGATGCATCCATGGTATCGCACCGGTCAATGATGACGGTGGTGTTTCTCAGAAGCTGAAGCCCTGCGATGTCGGAGCTGGAGATGATACTTCCTTTTGTGTTCACGAGCATGATACTGTCAGAGGAGAACGTGCAGTCTGTGACCTGGAGATCGGATGCCCCCGCGCAGTACATCCCAAAGCCTTGATTCGCGATAAACCCGCAGCCGGTCACGGTGTTTTTCGTGTTTGCGGACTCGATCATATCGATGCCTGCATGGGTGTTGTTAAGAAAACGGCAATCAGAGATGATGTTGTCCGATGATCGTTGCAGTTCAATCCCATCCTCGTTTTCTGAAAAAGCACAGGCGGTGATATGGGTGTTGCTGCAGGCGGAGGTGTTGCTACCCAGAAGTGCTATCCCCTCATCGCTGCAGTTGTGAAACGTGCAGTGTGCGATCATCGTGTAGCAGCTCCATATGGCGATGCCAATTGGGGTGTCGCAGATGACGCAGTCGGTAATCGTGGTGTGCGCCCCCATGATTTTTATTCCGGTGGTGTACAAACCAGGAGCGGTGTTGCGGAGGGAAAGGTTTGCAAGAGTGACGCCTTCGGCAATGATTTTTATCGCGCAGCTGTTTTCCTGCGATGCTGGGACAAGGAGGGTTGTTTCTGGGCTGGAACCAAGGAGGGTGAGTGTTTTGTTGATAGTAAGAAGTTCGGTGTATCTTCCTGGGGCGATGATGACGGTCGCGTTTCGCGGTGCGTGGTTGATCGCATCTTGGATGCTTTGATATGAGATGCTACCACAAGAGGCAATTGGGCGCAGCTCGGGGTTAACAGGAGCTGGATGTGCGGAGGTTGAAAGAGAGACCGCTGTGACTTGCTCTGGAAAAATGAGGAGACTAAGGAACAGAGGAAAAAGAATCAGTGTCTTTCGTCTCTTGTTCTTGCTGTTCATCTCCTACCTCATCTGTGTTACAATACACCATGTTAACTATGAACTTGCTATCTTTTGTCAATCACCCTATTTAAAGCTACTTGGATAAAATACCAGAACGACGGATTACCGACCACCCGGCACCACCGAAAACACCTTCGCCAACCCTAAAATTCACGAGCAGATTCTCTGAAAAACCAAGAAAAACTGTACCAAATTTTCGTTACATTTGTATCTTAAAATCATGATTAAAAAAGTCGAAAGATTTTTAAATGTCAACTGTATTCATGATATCATATAGCAAAATAGAAGGTTGAAGATAAAAAGAAGATAATGAGAAGGAGCGGAGGAAGGGACCAAGCGCATTCTTCATATTATCCCCCTAATTTTTTTCCCTTCCTTCAATACTACGCCAGTAGACGACACTTTTTTTACATCAGATAGAGAAAACAACCTAGCCTCAAGAGAGAACCACCACGGTTGTGTTTTGGAAACTATTTTAAACATACGGGGGATGGTGTTTCCCAACACAATGATTTGGTGGAGGCATATGTGGATATGAACGAAGCGGTTATTGTTTCAGCAGTACGCACTGCACAAGGGAAGTTTGACGGAGCCCTGAAAGGCTTCTCCGCACCACAGCTCGGCGGCATCGCAATCAAAGAGGCGATCATACGGGCGAAGGTGAAACCAACTGAGATACACGAGGTCATCATGGGGAACGTCGTCTCCGCTGGCCTCGGTCAGAACGTCGCGCGTCAGGCCGCGATCGCAGCCCAGGTACCCTACGAGGTAGGGTGTCTTCATGTCGACAAGGTCTGCGGGTCATCACTCAAGGCGGTGATCCTCGCCTCGCAGGCGATACGGCTCGGCGACTCTGACGCAATCGTCGCGGGCGGCATGGAGAGCATGACGAACTGCCCGTTCATCCTTGACAAGGCACGGTTCGGGTACCGCCTGTTCGACGGCAAGGTCATCGACGCCATGGTCCATGACGGCCTCTGGGACGTGTACAACAATTTCCACATGGGGATGACCGGGGAGATCGTCGCGGAGAAGTACCACATCACAAGGAAAGACTGTGACGAGATCGCGCTCGCCAGCCACACGAAGGCTGCCCATGCGACAGAGACCGGGAAGTTCAAGGACGAGATCGTCCCTATCCAGATTAAGCAGAAGAAGGGCGACCCTATCATCTTTGACAAGGATGAGGGGATCCGTAAAGAGACCACCATGGAAAGCCTCGGTGCCCTCAAACCCTTCTTCAAGGAAGGCGGCGTGATCACCGCGGGGAACGCGTCCCAGATAACAGACGGCGCCTCAGCGGTCGTGATCATGAACAAAGAAAAAGCAAAACAACAGGGCTGTGAGATCCTGGGCACCATCATGGGGTACAACGTCGTGGGTGTGAAACCCGAGTACGTCATGGAGGCACCGATCCCCGGGGTGAAAGCCCTGCTTAAAAAGATGCATCTCACGATCGATGACATCGACCTCGTCGAGCATAACGAGGCGTTCTCGTCAGCATCGGCGGCCCTCATCAAAGAGGTTGGGATTCCGAAAGAGAAATTCAATGTCCACGGTGGCGCGATCGCGATCGGGCATCCGATCGGCAGCAGCGGCTCCCGCATCCTCGTCACGCTCCTTCATGCGATGAAACAGTATAAAAAACACCGGGGTCTCGCCACGATCTGCCTTGGTGGCGGGCACGCGGTGTCCATGATTGTGGAACGATAGAGGAGGACAAAAGAATGACGATCAAGAACATCGGCGTGATCGGCGCGGGGACCATGGGGCATGGCATCGCGCTTGTCTGCGCCAAAGCAGGTTATGACGTAACGATCCATGATGTGAAAGACGAGTACGTGAAAAAAGGACTTGCCTCGGTCGAGAAATTCCTTGCAAAAAGCGTTGAGAAAGGCAAGATGACGCCTGAGGAGAAACAAAAAATCCTGGGGCACATCAAAGGCACCACGAAGCTTGAGGACTTCTCGGACGCTGACGTGGTCGTGGAAGCAATCTTCGAGGACGTGAAAACCAAGAAAGAGGTGTTCACGAAACTCGACCACGTGTGCAAGAAGGAGACGATTTTCGCGTCGAACACCTCAACGATACCGATCACGGATCTCGCGTCCGCGACGAAACGACCAGAGCAGTTCATCGGCATGCATTTCATGAACCCGGTGCCGCTCATGAAGCTCGTCGAGGTCATCCGGGGACTCCGCACCTCAAACGAGACCACCACGGCAATCAAGCAGCTTGCGGAGAAACTCGAGAAAACACCGATCGAGGTGAACGACGGCCCAGGGTTCATCTCGAACAGGGTGCTGTTCGCGATGATCAACGAGGCGATGTTCTGCGTGCTGGACGGCACCGGGACCGTCGAGAACATTGACAGTGTCATGAAGCTGGGGATGAACCACCCTATGGGTCCGCTCGAGCTTGCCGACCTCATCGGCCTTGACGTGTGCCTCGGCATCATGACCGTACTTTATGAAGGCTTCAACGACTCGAAATACCGGCCGTGCCCGCTCCTTAAGAAGATGGTGCAGGCAGGATACCTCGGACGCAAGACCGGGAAAGGGTTCTATACCTATCCACCGCGGTGATGACCTATGAGTTACACGAACCTCATTGTGGGAAAGAAAAACGGGATTGGTACGATTGTGATTCATAGACCCCAGGTCTTGAACGCCTTGGATAAGGAAACCCTCAAGGAGCTTACCGTCGCAATCGACGACCTTGAGAATGACAGCACAGTCCATGTTGCGGTGATCACCGGCGAAGACAAAGCGTTCATCGCTGGCGCGGACATCAAACAGATGAAGGACATGCAGATGCTTGAGGCCAGGGAGTTCGGGATGCTTGGCCATGTCTTGATGCGCCGCATCGAACAATCGCGGCTCCCGTTCATCGCCGCGGTCAACGGGTACGCCCTCGGCGGTGGTTGTGAACTAATGATGGCCTGCGACATCATCCTCGCGTCCACGAACGCGAAGATCGGTCAACCCGAGATCAACCTTGGGATCCACCCCGGGTTCGGCGGTACCCAGCGACTGCCGCGCCTGGTCGGAAACACAAAAGCGAAGGAAATGCTGTTCACCGGTGATGCGATCGATGCCGCGGAGGCGCTACGCATCGGACTAGTCGACAAGGTCGTAGAGCCTGAAAAACTTATGGAAGAAACAGAGAAGCTCGCTGGCAAGATCGCGACAAAATCACCGATCCAGCTGCGGTTCATTAAAGAACTGGTCAACAAAGGGACCCAGGTGGACCTGCCGTCCTCGTGCGCACTGGAGATCTCCTCGTTTGCGGCTAGCTTCGCGACCATGGATCAAAAGGAAGGCATGAGCGCGTTCCTTGAGAAACGAAAACCAGTTTTTAAGGGGAAATAACCCCCTCTTTTTTTCCTCGTCCCCGATAATCTTAAATACAATAATGTTTTCTTTTTGAGGACAGGTTTCAACTAGATTATTTGCTCCTATTTCTCCAATGAAAAAAAGATTTAAAGGGGATATGTGTTATAAAATTGTATAGGGGAGAAAAGATATGAACAAATACCCTCTGATTGGAGGCAGTATCCTAGCTGTGGTTCTACTGGTTCTTGCGTCATTGACCAATGTTATTGGGTATCAGACAGTTCAATCATCAAACCAGAAAATCATAACAACTGACAACCCAAAAGAGCTGTTGTTCCAAACCATCGTTGATATGGTGAATAATAAGGAGATTCAGAAGGTTATTCTCAATTCTGAGTTGACAAGAAAAAGGTTCTTTAATCCAGGTGTAAGTTTTTCGGTTTTCAATCCTCCAGTTTTAACTGAGAAGTTCCTCAAACGAATGTATACAATGGGTGTAATACTATTCGGGACTCCCAGTAAATCAAAGATACAATCGATGCTTAAACAGTATCAAGTGAATAATCAAGGGATACAGAAGGAAATATTCGCTGTTATTGAAAAGGATGTGACACTCAATGCAGAAATAAATCAATTACAGAACTCAGATTGTGATTGTGAAAACGAGAAAATTCCTAATTCATGGAAATTTCCAATTCTTTGTTGCATCTTATTAATTATAACTGTTTTTTCTGTCCTTTTTTCCGATTTTCTTTGTTATATATCTATTTATACTAATATTAACCTCTTTCAAGGTATAGCCGAATTTTTTTTTATGATTGCATTTATTGTCGTCATAATTGGATATGTAATGAATTGTTCTTGGTATTCACCATATTCGGAGGGATAAATCAATGAAACGGAAATGGTTGGCGATTGGAATCATCCTCTTGTTCATCGGCACAGCCATTATTCCATCGAATGCACTGAATAATGAGAAATCATTACCAGCGTCAAGAGGTCATTGGTTGTATGTCGGAGGGAGTGGACCAGGGAATTATACAAAGATTCAGGATGCAGTCGAAAATGCAAGCGATGGGGACACTGTATATGTTTTTAATGATTCATCGCCATATTATGAACATGTGAAAATACAAAAATCAATCATCTTGCTTGGTGAAAATCGAGAGACGACGATTATTGATGCAAATGATAGCGGCTCTCCGATTATTTTAGAAGCAAACAATGTGATAGTACGTGGTTTTACCATTCAAAACAGTGGTTATCAATGTTACGAGGATGCAGGTATTTATATCAAAAATTCAGGTGGAGCATCTGATTCGAATAAAAATAAGATCATCGGAAATAACATCATACAGAATCATCATGGGTTCTATGGATACGATTCAAAGAATAACAATATCAGTGATAATGTCATGATAGGCAATGACCATGGGGCTATCTATTGTGATAAATGCGACTTAACTATTATTCAGAATAATACCATCACGGGAAATCACGATGGAGTATGCATCCGAGATTCAAAATTCGTTCAAGTCAATAGAAACACCATCGATGATAACTACGAGTTCGGTGTGCTATTTGAAGGATTTTCTCAAGTTTCTACATTCCATCAAGTGAAATATAACTCTATTACTCACCATAAATTTGGCCTTACGATTTGGAGTGAGCGCAATATTGTGGAATATAACTATATTGCGAACAATTCCTTTGGGATACTCCTTAGAGCCCTAGGGATGTATGGGGCACGGTGGAATGTTGTTCAATCCAATATTATCGCCTATAGTAATACAATGGGTCTTCTATTAGAGGGCGCGACTTGGTGTAAAATCTTGAAAAATAATTTTATTGAAAATACGGTGCATGCAACTTTTTTCTACTGGCTCCCTATTAAAATGATAGCACCTTTATTCGGTCGTTTCCTTCAGATGAATAAATTTTATAACAATTATTGGGATGATGACAATATGACATCTCCACGAGTGATTCAAGGGGAGATGATATGTTATGTTTGGTTATCCGTATTCCTTTTGATATTATACGAATTACATTATATTCATACACCACCCGAAATTGAACCAAAATATGTTCAATGGAAAAATTATGACTGGTTTCCTGCACAAGAACCCTATGATATTCCAGGGGTGAGATAATGGAAATGAAGAAACTCTTGGCAACAGGCATCATCTTTCTTTTCATCGGTGTCGCTATTGCACCAAGCATCAACTCCACGGTTGTCAAAACATCCAATGACAAAGACCTCGTGGAAGTGACTTCTCAAGCGTGTGGTATCCAAGGATTTGGGAATACCACAGTGAAACTCACCAAACAACAATACCAGAACCTAGAGCAGTATCTTGTTGATTTCCGAGCAAGGCTGAATCAGACATCAACCAGGGAAGAAGCCATTCCTATTTTCAAGGATGCGGTTGTGGAGTTGAACAAATATGGGTTGTTGCCGACGGGGATGAGTGTTCGAGCTGTTCAAAGACTAATAGTAAACAGGTTTCAGTTTTTACAGCAATTCGTAGAACCTGATGACAATAAAAATCACGTGACTTCAGATGTGAAGGAAAATCGTTACTGTCTGATTACAGGAAAAACTGAAGACACGTATTATGAAACTGGAATGCAGATAGTTTTTATAAAAATATTGGAGAAGTTGTTTCCTATTATGGAGAGGTTGATTCCTAATTTTTATAGCAGCGATTTATTCATCTTATTGGGTTTATTTGTTGAAATGTTTGCTATTGTGAGTGTTCTCCTTGCTTGGATTAATCCTATTGCTCTTGCATACATGATGTATTTAGGAACCGTGACATGGGATACTGAAATTCATTATATTATGGGGTATGATCCTGCATCGGGTTGGATAGATACCAGAGGAACAAATGGAACAGTGACCTACAATGGGACAATGTATGGATATCTCCCGTACAGAAAAAGCGTAGGGTGGAGTTTTGGCTGGGTTGAAACGGATGCATTTGAAGGAGTTGAGGGTTTTACAGGAATAAAACTATTACTCCCGAGGTTTTATTCCTTTTATATCGGTTCTGCACTGAGAGTTGCAATTGGTACAGAGCCACCAGAATTATAATAGAATATCATCTGAAATTGTTGAATGATGTCTGAGGAAATTGGTTTATTTTTTGATTTCGCAAAAAAAAAAAACCATTGAGTGTCTTTAAAACCGTGTTATTTGCTTCTCCCATGGCAAAGATTATTATAAAATCAAAAACATAGGGCCTAATGAGAAATCCTCCCGTTACCTTCTTAATACGTTAAAAAAGGGGGGTTAGAACCCCCCTATAAACGCCTATTTCTATAGGAGTAATAAGAAGTATCGGAGGATAACCGAACCTTTTAAATACAGTGACCATTACTAGGATTGTACGGGGGCAATATATGAAAAACCTTATCCCATTCATCATCGTTGGAGTCCTCCTAATCAGTGGACTCGGGGCAGCTGTCGCACCTTCACGAAGCACTACAACGAAACCAGCCATCACTTTTTCGGAGCAGTTTTCATCTCCGACCATCAAGGACACTGGTGCTTTTATCGCAGTCTCGTTTGACCATATGAACGCCTGGTACAATGAACCCGGGTGCCCGATGGTGCCGGCCTATCAAAAGACGATCACCCTTCCCTTCGGGACGAGTGTGAACGACGTGCGTGTCACCTTCTCAGGAGCCCATGAAACGACACTTATGAAAGCACTTCAGCCAGGGACACAACCCGTGCCTCTCCTCGATCAACAAGCACCGGTTCAAGAACCGACCATCGATGCAGAGGTGTACGCAAGCACGACCATGCTACCAGAGGAACCGTCTCACTATACGGTCAATGCTGGCCTTGACGGACTCACCCACGTGTTCTTCCTCACGATCACCTGCTATCCTGTCCACTATACACCAGCGACCCAAGAGCTCACCTGGGATGACCACATGAACATCCAGGTTCAGACCACGGCACCGTCACACTCTGCTCTGTTCGGCGATCAGTACGACCTGCTCATCATCGCACCAGAGAAGTTCGCAACCCTGCTCCAACCACTCGTCGACCATAAGAACACCATGGGCATGCGGACCGTGCTTACCACGGTTGAGAACATCACCGCCCATTACCAGGGTCGGGACGCGCCAGAGAAGATCAAATACGCGATCAAGGACATGATGGAGACCACCGGGATCCATTACGTGCTCCTCGTCGGCGGCCTGAAAAACATGATCTACACGACCGTCAGAGACGACCAGAACCAAGGGACCAAAAACTGGTGGATGCCGGTACGGTACACCAACGTCTATGAAGGAGGAGTGGGTGATGCCGGTTACCTCAGTGACTTGTACTATGCGGATATCTACAACGGCACGGGGAATTTCTCCACATGGGACTCCGATAACAACAACATCTTCGCACAATGGTGGGGAGGCAAAAAAGACAGGATTGACCTGTTCCCAGACGTCTACGTCGGAAGGCTCGCCTGCGAGAACACCCAAGAAGTCAAAACCATGGTGAACAAGATTATTACTTACGAGAAAACAGCAGCGGACCCATCATGGTACAAGACCATGGTTGTGATCGGCAGCGACACCTTCAACGACAGCAGCACGAAATACCTGGAAGGCGAGGTCGAGAACCAGAAGGCGCTCAACTACATGACCGGGTGGACCCCGATCAAGATCTGGGGCTCGAACCGTGAGAACAAAAGCCTCACCCCTGTTCCATGGGACATCGTCAAAACCATCTCTAAGGGAGCCGGGTTTGTCGCGTTCTCAGGACATGGCAGCTCGGAGCGCTGGAACACCTACTGGCCGTACGCGTTTGATGTGAAACGCGCCCGCGGGATCTACTTCTGGGACATCCCCTTCATCCACAACCAGGAGAAACTCCCGATCGTCGTGGTCGGTGGCTGTCATAACAGCCAGTTCAACGTGACCGCGCTCGGGTGGATCATGGGGGCTCCGTTCGTCTATAGTCCAGTCCCTGAATGCTTCAGCTGGCTGTTCGACCGCAACACCCACGGTGGTGCTATCGCGACCTTCGGCAACACCGGACTTGGGTATGGTGCGGTGGGAAACAGCGGGGATCTTGACGGGGACGGAATCAACGACCCTGATTGCGTCGAGGCGAACGGTGGATACCTCGAAACACAGTTCTTCAAATTCATCGGGGTAAACCACACCCAAATCCTTGGCGCCGCCTGGGGAGCTGCTATCACCCAGTACCTCAAGGTCTACCCGGGGATGAACGACCTGATCGACTGCAAGACAGTCCAGGAATGGGCGCTCCTCGGAGACCCCAGCCTGATGATCGGCGGCTATTCACCATAAACACCGATTTTCACCCTTTTTTTTTATTTTTTTTCCTTTCACAAAGATAAAAACGATATTGTCTCATTGAAACGCATCGTAATCTCCAAAAAGATAAATTTATATGCGAGAGCATCTTTACTGATGATGTTTAGGAGTATTTGGGGGAATCACATGAAAACAAAATTAATAGTCTGCCTTCTTTGCGGCATGCTGCTGACGACAAGTGTGGTGCTTGCAGTACCATCTGAAAACATGAAGACAAGCACTGTCGAGACGCGCCATGTCTCGCCATTGTCCGCGGACGTCCCGGTCTGGCACGTCGGGGGCTTCTGGACATACAAGGTTGATAACATCTCGGTGAATTACCAACAAAACAACCAAACGATCTACCTTTCCCTCTCCATCGATCAATTACCCTTAACGGTGGACAGCGCCTCTGGGGACGCCTACACCCTGTCGTTTTCCACGAAAGCAAGCGGCCATGGTATCATCGATGTCGATGCAGCCCAAGGTCCTCTCAATATGATCGTTGATTTTACGAACGTGAAGCTGAGCGGGTCCGTGATGATCGAGAAAACACAGTTAGGCATCCAATCGATTGACGCAACCCTTCAGGGGCTCTTCCGGCTCAACATCATCGAGCAACCCTTTGTACCGTTCCAGATCCATCATTTTCCCATCCCGATCACCATGCACGTCATCGTCGACTGCAGCAGTCCGATCTCGATCCTTGCGTTCCCCATGGACACGGGGCTGATCTATGGTCTGCAAGCAACCAACCTCACCATCAACGGAGAGGTCCATTCCATTTGGCTTAACATCATCCATTTCGCAAACACAGTCATGGGCTTCTTCGGAAAGGCCTTCATCACCGATCCTAACATCGAGGTTTTGTTTCCCGTGATCAACATCAGAGACGCGTTGACCGCCTTTGGGTTACCCAATGTCTTTTCCGTCCCTGGAGTCCCTGAGATCTTCACCACCGGCAACACCACCGAGACGATCACTGTCCCTGCAGGGACGTACGATGTGTACAATATTTCGATAGCCGAGGGCATCGGGTCGATCTTCTATGCGCCCGCCGCTGGGAACGTCGTGAAAATCAGCGGGAACTTCCAGGATATGATCCCGTTCATCCAGAACATCAAGATGGAGCTCATCGATACCAACTATCAGGGATAAGACTCCTCGGAAACCACCTGATTTTCCTTCTTTTTTTTTCCTTTTACTTCAGGATTTTCCCGAGAATTTCATCGGCAGCGGTGTACGGGTCCAGCTCCCGACGCGAGATCTGTTCGATGCAGGAGTCAACGACCCCTTTCAACTTGTCCTCATCAAAAATAAGGTCCATCAACCGTTTCCTGATGATCTCGATCAGCTCCGCCTCGTACCGCTGCCGCCTGCGCGCCTCGTACCCCTTGCTCCGTATCAGGTACTCCTTATGTTCGGTGATGTTCCTGATGAGCAGCGGGATCCCTTTCCTCTCCTTCGCGGAGGTGGCAATAATCGGCGTGCGACGTTCGATATGGGCTGCAAGGTCAAGCATCGCCTCAAGCTCAGCCACGGTCTGCTCCACCCCAGGCGTGTCTGCCTTGTTTACCACGAAGATATCAGCGATCTCCATGAGACCTGCCTTGATGGTTTGGACTGCATCCCCAAGCCCAGGCATGAGGACCACGAGCGTTGTATCAGCGATCTTCACGATATCGACCTCATCCTGACCCACCCCGACGGTCTCAATCAGGATGACCTGCATCCCGGCCGCATCCAGGATTTCAACGACATCGTACACGGAACTCGTCAGACCCCCCAGCATGCCTCTCGTACCCATACTACGGATGAACACCCCAGGGTCCGTGGAAAGCTCCATCATCCGGATACGGTCGCCCAGGAGCGCGCCGCCGGTGAAGGGACTCGTCGGGTCGATCGCGATGATGCCGACCTTTTTCCCTTCCCTGCGGAACTCAAGCGCAAGCTCTAAAATGAGCGAGCTTTTCCCACTCCCCATGACCCCGGTGACCCCGATCACATGGGCGTTCCCCGCATGGTGATGTATCTGCTTCATGACCTGCACAGCATCCGCCGCGTTGTTCTCAGCAAGGGTGATGAGCCGCGCGATCGCACGCGCGTCACCCGCAATGACTTTCTCCACAAGATCCGTCATCGTTTCACGTTCTGCTTCACAAACGTCACAATCGTCTCCACAGGGGTGCCAGGCCCGAACACCTCAGCGATCCCTGCTTTCTTCAACCGCGGGATGTCCTCCTCAGGGATGATACCACCACCTATGATGAGCACATCATCAATCTGCTTCTCCCGAAGCATCGAGGCGACATCAACAAAAAGCGTCATATGCGCGCCAGAAAGCAAACTCAGTCCGATCACGTCCACGTCCTCCTGGATCGCTGTGTTCACGATCTGCTCCGCGGTCTGATGAAGACCGGTGTAGATGACCTCCATGCCTGCGTCACGCAGCGCACGCGCCACGATTTTTGCTCCCCGGTCATGGCCGTCAAGCCCTGGTTTTGCTACCAACACCCGTATTTTTTTCTCCATAGGTTTCCTCCTTAGAATATCGCTGACTCCTTATATTCTCCGAACACCTCGCGGAGCACACCACAGGTCTCCCCTAAGGTGGCGTAACTGTGAACACACGAAAGGAGATGAGGCATGAGGTTCTCTGTACCTTGCGCGGCTTTCCGTAGTTCGGTCAGATGCCGCTGCGCCGCACTATTGTCTCGGTCCTTCCGTAATTTCTGCAACCGGTGGATCTGCCGCTCCTCGCCTTTCTCATCCATCTGTAGAAGCGGGATCCCAAGATCCTCCTCGAGTTTGTAGCGGTTCACGCCGACGATGACGCGTTTCCTCTCCTCGATCTCTTTTTGATAGCGGTACGCGCTGTCGGCGATCTCTCTCTGGAAGAAGCTTTTTTCGATGGCAGGGATCACCCCACCAAGCCGTTCGATCCTCTCGAAATACTTGTAGGTCTCCTCCTCCATCGTGTCCGTGAGCCATTCGACATAGTACGAGCCACCAAGGGGGTCGACCGTGTTCGTCACACCGGTTTCTTCCGCGATGATCTGCTGGGTCCGAAGTGCGATCCGTACCGCCTTCTCGGAGGGTAATGCGAGCGCTTCATCCATGGAGTTCGTATGAAGCGATTGTGTCCCGCCAAGCACTGACGCGAGCGCCTGCATGGTGACCCGGACGATGTTGATCTCCGGCTGCTGCGCAGTCAGCGAGCACCCAGCGGTCTGGGTGTGAAACCGCATCCATAGCGACCGCGGGTTCTTCGCGCCAAGCCGTCTCATCTCGTTTGCCCAGATCCGACGGGCGGCGCGGTACTTCGCGATCTCCTCAAAGAAATCATTGTGGGCGTTGAAAAAGAAACTCAGCCGGGGGGCGAACGCATCGATGTCAAGGCCTCGCTTCACTGCTGCTTTCACGTACTCAAGTCCGTCAGCAAGCGTGAAGGCTAGCTCCTGGACCGCGGTCGACCCAGCCTCCCTGATGTGGTACCCGCTGATGCTGATCGTGTTCCATTTCGGCACATGCTTACACCCGTACTCGAAGGTGTCGACGATGAGCCGCATGGACGGCTCCGGTGGGAAGATGTAGGATTTCTGCGCGATGTATTCCTTGAGGATGTCGTTCTGGATCGTCCCCCCAAGCTTGTTTTGGCTGATGCCCTGGTTCTCTGCGTTTGCGATGTACATCGCCCAGATGACCGCGGCTGGACCGTTGATCGTCATCGACGTCGTTATTTTATCCAAAGGAATATGATGAAAGAGCAGTTCCATGTCGACAAGCGACGAGATCGCGACACCGCATTTCCCGAACTCGCCTCTCGCAAGCGCATGGTCGGTGTCATACCCGTACAAGGTCGGATAATCGAACGCGACGCTTAACCCGGTCTCCCCATGATTAAGCAGGTAATGGTACCGCTTGTTCGTCTCCTCAGCGCTGCCGAACCCTGCGAACTGACGCATGGTCCAGAGACGGCCGCGGTACATCGTGGGATGCACGCCACGGACGAACGGGAACTCCCCGGGACGTCCAATGTCCGTGTCGTACTCGAGGTCCTTGATGTTTTCAGGGGTGTACACGGTTTTGATGTCCAGGTTCGAGAGATTCTTATGGTACGACGGATGCTCGGGATTCTCTGACACGATTTTTTGATCGGGGTGATCCTTTGATGTTGCTGGGTGTTTCAGTGGTTTGGTGCGTTCCTTCTCTTCCATAGGCATCCTCTCTTGATTACCAGTCGATCCCTTTCCTGCAAGGAACTCCCTTCTGGTACGGATGTTTAATCTCCAACATCTCGCTGACGAGATCCGCCTGTCGCACAAGTTCGGGGTTTGCATACCTTCCTGTCAAGATGAGTTCCATGGAGTCTGGCTTCATTTTCATCAGCTCGAGCACATCAGCGAGGGAAATGAGATGATAGTCAACCGCGACATTGATCTCATCAAGGATGACCACGTCGTACTCGTTCTTATGGAGAACCTCTTGTGCATGGGCAAGTCCTTTCTGAGCCAGGTCAATATCGATCTGCTCCGGCTTCTTCTTGGAGACGAACTCGTCCCTGCCGAACTGCACGACCGTGAATCCTGGGAGGCGTTCAAGGGCGTCAAGCTCGCTGTACCGGCGACCCTTCATGAACTGGATCATATGGACGCGTAGTCCTGCGCCGACGGCTCGGACACCAAGCCCGATCGCCGCCGTGGTTTTACCCTTCCCGTCACCGGTGTAGACGTGAATGAGACCTTTATATGCCGCCATGGTGAAACTTGAAAACTTGTACCGTATTATATCCCTTTCTTTTCCCGGAAAACAAGGGGGAGGCTGTCGTCGTTCTTAGGATAGAAACAAGAACCTTTATGTTAAATGAAAAACTAAGTTCTGAGGATATGTTATTAAAGGGGAACCATGTTATAAAAATCGTATAGGGGCGGAAAGATATGAACAAATACCCTCTGATTGGAGGAAGTATCTGTGCTGTTGTTCTGATTGTTCTTGCATCATTGACCAATGTCGTTGGATATCAAACTGTTCAGGTATCGAACCAGAAAATGCTTACCAATGAGATTGACCAGAAAGAGTTGTTATTCCAAACAATCATTGATATGGTGAACAATAAGGATGTTCAGAAGATTATTCTTGGTTCTGAGATCACAGGAAAAAGATTCTCTACTCCTGGTGTAAGATTCTCAGTATTTACTCCTCCTGTTCTGACAAAAAGGTTTTTGAACTTTGCATACCACTTTGGTTTGATACTATCGAAAACCATCGGTACATTCAAGATGCAATCCGTGATTAAACAGCGTCAAGTGAATAATCAAGAAGTTCAGAAGGAAATAAATGCAGTCATTGAAAAGGATGCGAAGCTCAAAGAAGAAATGACGCAATTATCAAGCTTATCTTGTGATTGTGAAAATGAAACGACGACTCCATGGGATTTCCCCATTATATGTGGAATTTTAATGCTTGTTCTATTTGTTTATTGGGCTTTCCAATCGATTGGAATTAACTTGAGAATTCTCGGCAATATTTGGACGTATCTCTTTCTAGAGTTTAACTGCATGTACTATCTCCTTAATTCAAACATAGAATGAGGAAAATCAATGAAAAGAAAATGTTTGGCGGTTGGAATCATTCTCTTGTTCATTGGGACGGCTATCATTCCATTAAATGGACAAAAAACAGAAAAGATATCCTTACCAATGTCCAGAGAAAATACTCTCTATGTTGGTGGGAGTGGACCAGGGAATTATACGAAGATTCAGGACGCAGTCGACAACGCAAGCAACGGCGACACCATCTTCGTCTACCACCACGCATCGCCCTACCAGGAACATGTGCTCATCGACAAATCCGTCACGGTCCTTGGTGAGGATACCAACACGACCATGATCGACGCTGGCTCGTCCGAGTACGCCATATCAATCCAGGCTAATGACGTGACTGTGGAAGGATTCACCATCCTCACCAAACAGTACGAGAGCCAAGGGGTGCAAATCGCGTACACGAACGACACCGTGATTTCCCACAACGTCTTTATCCACGGTTATATTGGTGTCTGCATCTTTGGTGCGAAGCGAGCGCTCATCGACCACAACCTGTTTTCTTCTGAGACAGAAGGAATCTTCGTGTGGTATAACAGCTCTCACACCACGATTTCGAACAACACCCTGATGAACAACACAAAAGGCATCCGTCTCTACGAGATGGACAACACGAACACTCGCATCATAGGCAACATCTGTGAAGGAAATACCGACATTGGGATCGGCATCGAGGTTGGTACAACGTCAGTGCTTTGGAATAGCATCAAGTCAAACAATGTCGGGATTTCTATTAATCCGAATGTCTACGACTCAGAAATACGCCACAACAATATGAACGAAAACCAGGTGGGACTCTTTGTCGAACAAGGCAAGAAAAGCCTCATCATCAGTCAAAATAATTTCATTAATAATACCTTAGGGCTCAATTCCTCTGATTCTGACGCGGTTACCATCACGCAAAACAACTTTATCGGCAATACGTGGCAGGCCTTCTTTAGAGGATTTTGGTATCAACCAAATAGGTGGAGCGGTAACTATTGGTCGGATTTCCATGGAAAAGGAGTGAAGGTAATTTTCGGGAACGTTGTGTTATTCGCGATTCCTTTCGGGGGATATTATCATTATTTTTTGGTGTTCCGCTCACCTTGGGTTAATTTTGATTGGCATCCTGCACAGGAACCCTATAATATTACAGGGATGAGTTGAATTTCAAGGATATGTTTTTAAAGGGGAAGGCTGTTATAAAATTGTATAACGGGGGAAAGACATGCAAACAAACTCACTATTGAAGAAAGGTTTGGTTGTAGGAATCATCGTCATATTGGAAATGAACATTGCACCCTTGGCAAATAGTGCATTCTCAGAGAAATCAATTGTTAATAATAATTTGAACCCTAAATCACTGTCGGATTTACGAGATATCAATATCACCTTTAATGGAACGTTGGGGGAGAATGGATGGTATGTCAGTCCTGTTGAAATCATCATCGAAGGTGATGGTGATCCATTTTATCCGCATTTCTATTATCAAATAGATGATGGCAATTGGACAGAGTACACACCACCTATAGATATTGTAGTTGTAAGTGAAGATGGTTGCCATTCTTTTTATTATTATATGACAGATGATGAGGGACATGTAGAAGGTGTTCATGGACCATTCTCTTTCAAAATAGACCAAACTCCACCAACTATCATTGATTTTACTTTCGCTAGAGTGGGTTTTTGTAAATGTATATTCAACACCAGTGTCTTCGATAATACAAGCGGAATAAATCATGTGGACTTTTGGCTTGATGACCAATTCATTGGTAATTGTTCTATATATCCTTACTTCGTTTATTGGAGACATTCTTTATTTCTCTATATGTTGAAGGGCTTTATCTTGTATCATACTTTCATACATAATCCACAATGTATTGTGTATGATAATGCTGGAAATTATTGCATTTCACTATCAATATCGTAACAAGGTAGGAAATGAAAAAGAAATGTATAGCGCTTGGAATCATTCTCTTGTTCATCGGGACAGCTGTACTTCCATCAAGTGGACAAAAGATAAATAAGGTATCTTTGCCGATGTCAAGGGGCAATACATTATATGTTGGTGGGAGTGGACCAGGGAATTACACAAAAATACAGGATGCCATTAATGATGCAACTGACGGAGATACCGTATTTGTCTACGATGACTCGTCACCATATCTAGAATTACTCTACATTAATCTTTCAATATTTTTAATTGGTGAAAATCGGGAAACTACCATAATCGATGGAGGCAACAATCCACCACCGAACGGCATCATAAACGTCCGAGCGAATGACGTTTGTATTCGTGGGTTCACCGTCCAAAACTCGGGTTATAAAGGAATTTTTTTAAACCGTTCATCTTACGATATCATTACAAATAATATTGTTAATAAAACCGATAGCGGAGTGTATTCAGTAAGAAGTTCAGGAAATACTATATCCAATAATATTTTTTCGAATAATGTAGATGGAGTAGAATTAAGCACAAGGACTAATGACACCACCGTGTCAAATAATTATATATCGAATAATGCTGAAGGTATCTGGAGCGCGGAATATTTTGCAGTGACTAGAAGAAATTATTTTGTTAATAATACGATAAAAAATAATGTTTATGGAATACATGTATATACGAATGATGATATCATAGAATCCAATAACATTTCGGATAATTATTTTGGTATATATGCTGACAATGTAGCACGTATTTCAATAATGAAAAACACGATTGATAAGAATAAAATTGGAATATTTTTTATTCGAGGGGGAAGTAATGTTATTAAAACCAACAATCTTCGATTCAACCGTGTTGGAGTATTATTTTTAGTTTCTTCTGAAAATGAGATTTTATCGAACAATTTTATTTTGAATATTAAAAATGCTGGAGGCTTTTTATCTTCAGATACATGGAACCATAATTTTTGGAACAGACCAATACTTCATGCTAAGCCGATAATAATGTGGAGTGTGTATGTGATAATTCCAGGCGATTATTATCATCTAGGATTAGCAATCCCATATCCAGTATTAGAGTATGATTCAAATCCAGCATTGTCACCAAATTGATATGCTACACCGATATAAATCATGAAGAATAGATGTATTGGTAGAGAATCAAATATTAGGGTGAAAATCGATGAATACAAGCACTTGGAAAAAAAATCTCACTATTGGAGTAATCCTCTTGTTCATCGGTGTCGCTGTTGCACCAAGTATTAATTTCAATGTTGTAAAAGCATCCGCTGACAATGATTTTGTTGAAGTTTCTTCCCAGGCGTGTGGTGCCCAGGGATTTGGGAATACCACAGTGAAACTCACCAAAGGACAATACCAGAATCTGGAGCAGTATCTCGTTGATTTCAGGGCACGATTGAATCAGACGACAACCAAGGAGGAAGCTATTCCGATTTTCAAGGATGCGGTTGTGGAACTGAACAAGTATGGGTTGTTACCGAGGGGGATGAGTGTCGAACAGGCTCAAAAACTTGTAAACGGGCCAAAGTTATCATCAAATCAAGTTAAACTCTTAAAAGGACTTTTTAACAACAATGCGAGCAATTTATTTTGTTTTTTAGCTGTAAAAACAGGGTTGGGGAATAACGGACTAAATGTAAATCTAGTGTCCTTAGGTGGACTTTTAGTTGGAACAGTGGGTGCGCTCCTACTCCTAATTTCGTTGGTTTTTTCAAATCCTTATGTCCAAGCCTTTTTTAGTTTCTTCGCTGCAAACGTCCTTATGCTTGGTCTTATAATGATTTTATATGGTCAAGTTAAAACATTTATTCCTTGGAATATTCTTATTGGGAAGGCAGATGCCAATTATTTTTCATTAGGGTTGCTAGGAATAAAAAAAGGATTTTTCCCTGATTTAATTCTCTTTGGATTCTCTGGAATTGAAATAATAAACCCAACGGGAAAGACGTATCTCGGTTGGGCAGTTGCTACATTCTCATTCTAACTTATCGGGTTGTCATTTTAATTCGCACAAAAACCATTTGAATTTCATAATCCCAATGTTCTATTCTATCCTTAAATTCACCTCTCATCATAGTGTATATCCTACATGAAAATCACCGCTTTTAGGGAAAGGTTTATGTCATATGATTTGATTCCAACCCCCATGAAACTCGAACTGAATGAACAGCAGAAAATGATACGAAACATGGTGCGGGAGTTCGCAGAGAAAGAGGTCGCACCACTCGCAGCAGAGCTTGACAAGACCGGGGAGTATCCGACGAAGACACTGGAGAAGATGGCGAAACTCGGGTTACTTGGCATCATCATTCCGCAGGAGTACGATGGCGCTGGCCTGGATACGATCAGCTATGCGACCGTGGTCGAGGAGATTTCACGGAAATGCGCGTCCACCGGGGTTATCACCTCTGTCCATAATTCGCTTGCCGCTTGGCCGATCATGAAGTACGGCACCGAGGAGCAGAAAAAGAAGTACCTGCCTATCCTTGCGAGAGGAGAGAAGATCGGCGCGTTCGCAGGAACCGAGCCGAACGCCGGTTCTGACCTCGGGGCGATGAAGACGAGTGCTGTTCTCCATGGACACCATTACCTCATGAACGGTGACAAGACGTTCATCACCAGCGGCCCGAAGGCCGGCATCATCATTGTGTTTGCGGTCACGGATAAGAACGCGGGGACCAAAGGTCTTAGCGCTTTCATCGTTGAAAACTCGTTCAAAGGGTTCAAAGTAGGTAGCATCTTCGAGAAACTCGGGATCAACGCCTCGCAGACCTCGGAACTACTTTTCGAGAACATGGAAGTACCTAAGGAGAATCTGCTGGGGACGGAAGGGGACGGGTTCAAGATAGCGCTCAGCACGCTTGACGGTGGCAGGATCGGGATCGCGGCCCAGGCGGTGGGCATCGCCCAGGCAGCGCTCGATGAAAGCATCACGTATTCGAAGCAGCGGGAGCAGTTCGGCAAACCGATCTCGAAGTTCCAGGCGATCCAATGGATGATCGCGGATATGGCGACACGCATCGAAGCAGCCCGGTACCTCGTGTATCATGCAGCCTACACCAAAGACAAAGGGGAGCGGTTCTCCAAGGAAGCTGCCATGGCGAAACTCTTTGCATCGGAGACAGCGATGGATACGGTCATCAAGGCGGTGCAGATCCATGGTGGGTACGGGTACACGAAGGAGTACACGGTTGAGCGCCTGTTCCGGGATGCGAAAATCACGGAGATTTACGAAGGCACTTCGGAGGTGCAGCGTATGGTGATCTCCGCAAGCCTCCTCGCGTAACATCTCTAACATTTCATAGTACATATATTAAAAGTTGTTTGGTAGGTGAATCACTCATGGGGGAGTTCGACTACGACAAGGCGTATAAGCAATGGAAATGGGAGATACCAAAGACCTATAACATCGGTGCTGACGTCATCGATAAGCACGCAGCCTCAAAGAACCGCAACAAGATAGCGCTTTATTGGGAGAACGCAGCAGGGGCGACCGAGCGGTACACGTTCGGCGACCTGAAAATCCTGACCAACAAGTTCGGGAATGCACTCAAGCATCTTGGGCTAGCGAAAGGCGACCGGTTCCTGATCCGTCTCCCCAACATCCCCGCGTTCCAGGTGGCGTTTCTCGGTGGGGTGAAGATCGGTGCGGTCCCGATACCCTCGAGCGTGATGTTCCGGGAGCATGAGGTGGAGTACCGGGTCAATGACAGCAGCGCCAAGGCAGTGATCACAACACCGAAGTTCGCAAAGGAGGTCCATGCGATCCAGCAGAACTGCAAGACGCTTGAGCATGTGATCATCGTCGGCGACGCCCAGGGGGATGAGCTCTCCTACGATGTGCTGATGAAGGAGTCCAAACCAGACCTCAAGGTTGAACCGACGAAAAGCACGGATATCGCGTTTTTCTGCTACACCTCAGGGACCACGGGGAACCCGAAGGGAGCGGTGCATCTGCATCGCTGGGTGCCGGGCAATGACCCAAGCGTACTGTTCTGGCAGAACGGCCTTGAGACTGATATCGTCGCTCATACTGGAGACCTTAACTGGATATATCCCTTGGGAAACGGGTTCTTGTATGTCTGGCGCTGGGGGATTTCGACCTTCGTGTACGAGGGGAAGTTCGATCCAGTGAAATGGTTCGAGCTTCTGGAGAAATACCGGGTCACGAACCTTGCCTCCGTACCGACCGCGTACCGGATGTTCCTTACCGTGAACAATGCTGAAACGACCTATGATCTCTCCAGTCTTCGCCATTGCATCTCCGCTGGCGAGCCGCTCAACCCTGAAGTGATCAAGGAATGGAAGCGACGGTTCCGTCTTGATGCCCATGATGGTATCGGCATGACCGAGATCATGGTGTATCTGTCGAACATGCGTGATATGAAGATTAAACTTGGATCCTGCGGCAAACCACAGCCTGGTCATGTGTGTGCGCTCGTTGATGAGAACGGCAATCCGGTTCCCCAGGGCGAGACCGGGGTGCTTGCGGTGAAGAAAACAGACCCAGGGCTGTTCCGGGAGTACTGGAACAAACCGGAGAAAACCGCAGAAAGCTTCAAAGGCGACTGGTTCTTGAGCGGTGATGTGCTTTATCAGGACGAGGAAGGGTACTACTGGTTCAGCGGCCGCAACGACGACCTCATCAAGGCGAGCGGGTACCGGATCTCACCGTTCGAGGTGGAGTCCGCGATCATCTCATACCCGGACGTGCTTGAATGCGCGGTGGTCGCAAGCCCTGATCCCATGCGTGGGACGATCATCAAGGCGTACGTCGTGCTTCGGGATAAATCAAAAGCCTCTGAGAATCTCGTCAAAGAAATCCAGGAACATACCAAGAAGGTCGCCGCACCCTACAAGTACCCCCGGGAGGTTGAGTTTGTGACAGAGCTTCCGAAGACTCAGAGCGGGAAGATCAAACGAAAGGAATTACGGGAACTTGAGAGGGAGAAAAAAGGAGTGGGACCATGAACATCATCGTCTGTGCAAAACAAGTGGTTGATGTCGCGGAGATAAAGCTGGATTCATCGACGAAGAAACCGATCCTTGCTGGCGTGCCGAAGAAGATCAGCGACATGGATAAGAACGCACTTGAGGAAGCGATCAAGATCAAGGAGAAACACGGCGGCAAGATCACGGTGCTCTCCGTCGGTGCCCCTGATGCGAAAGAGCAGATCAAGGAGCTGCTTGCCATGGGGGCTGACGAGGGGGTGCTCGTACCGCCGCCACCGTCTGCTGATTACCATGTGGTGTCGCATCTGCTTGCAGGCGCGATCAAAAAGTTAGGGTCCTATGACATCATCCTGTGCGGTGAGGCGTCCATTGATATGTTCTCCGGGCAGACCGGACCGCGAATCGCTGGGATTCTGAACATCCCGCAGATCACCTACGCACGTCTGATCACGGTGGAAAAAGACAAACTCATCTCAGAACGGGACCTTGGGGATAAATCAGTCACCATTGAATCGCCATTCCCGGTACTGCTCACGGTGACCAAGGAAATCAACCAGCCGCGGCTCCCTAGTCTTATGCATATCCTCGCTGCGTCCAGTAAACCGATTCATGAGTGGCCAGCTACAGGGGTAACTACTGAGGCGTTGGAGCCAAAGATACAAACGACGGATATCAAAGGGATCCCGTCGCAGCGGAAAAACATTATTTATCAGGATGACCTGGATCAATCGGTCCATAAACTTGTGGATGAGCTTGCGAAGGTCGGAGTGCTGAGGTGATACGAATGGTGCTCGTGTATTCCGATGATAATAAATTGACGCTTGAACTTCTTCATAAAGGGAGTGAGTTAGCAAAAGAACTTCAAAAAAAACTCATCGCAGTCGTCATTGGCCATGAGGCGCATGCGGATGAGCTTGTTCAGCATGGCGCTGACCTAGTAATCGTAGCGGAAACACCGCAACAGCAGTTCAAGGCTGAGGAGTACGAAAACATCCTTGAGGCAATCATCAAGGAGCATCATATCGACGTCGTGCTGATCGGTTCGAACAAAAACGGAAAAGAGCTTGCCGCACGACTCGCCGCAAAACTGCACGTCGGATGCGTCATGGATTGTACAAAGGTGTACCTTCATGAGAAGAAACTGATGACCGAGCGAGTTGTCTACAGCGGGAATGCGATCGCCGTGGAGCAATTCACCGCCAGCCCGCAGATCGTGACAATCCCGTCAAAGCTGTTCGACCCGCTGCCAAAAGACGAACATCACAAAGGCGAGATTGTGAAAAAGAGCATCGCGGTGGAACATTCACCGTCAAAGATCCTGAAAGTCCAGGAGATGAAATCAGAGGGCGTCAACGTCGAAGACGCACAGATCATCGTCTCGTGCGGCCGAGGCCTCAAGAAAAAAGAGGATATCAGACTCATCAGTGAACTAGCGGACGTACTGAAGGGAAGAACCGTCGGATGCTCGCGTCCGATCGCTGCCGACCTGAAATGGCTCTCCGAGGACCACTGGATAGGCCTCTCCGGTCATAAGGTGAAACCGAAACTCTATGTCGCCTGCGGGATCTCCGGACAGATCCAACATATCGCAGGGATGCGTGACTCAGGCGTCGTCGTCGCCATCAACAAGGACCCAGAAGCGCTCATCTTCAAGTCCGCTGATTACGGGATCGTCGGGGACTTGTACGAGGTGCTCCCACGGCTCACCACCGCGATCAAAGAAAAGATGGGGTAATACTTCTCTTCACCATGGATAAGAATAATAGTTATGGAGCGATTCTCAGACGTAGGTACCCATGACCAGAGTTGAGGACGTCAAACATCTTACCGTGTTACCAAAAGAACAACTTGCTGAATTCCTCTTCCTTCATCTCCGGAACCTGTGGACCGTAGACGGTCTCTACTTTCTCGGAATTGAAGAGGCATACGGCACTGAGGTTGCGACACGCATCGATGCCCATGTCTGGGAGGTCATGGGGAAGATCGAGGCGCGAAAACTCAAAGAGTTCCTTAAAATAACTGCTGACGACATCCCGTCAATGATGAAAGCACTGCAGTACACAACATGGGCATTGGACCTTGAGGATAAGGAGATCACTGTTAAAAAAAACCGTGCAGTCATTCGGAACGTACGATGTCGTGTGCAGAACACGAGACGGGAGAAAGGCCTTGGGGAGTTTGTCTGCAAACCGGTACGCTTCGGGTTCCTGAAAGCCTTTGCAAAAGAATTTAACCCTACGATTGTTGTGAAATGCAATGTTTGCCCTCCTGATAAGCACCCGAAGGACCTTTGGTGCGAATGGGAGTTCACGCTCAAGGAGAAATAACCTATGAGAACATCCAAAGAGTATAAGGAAAGCCTTCAGAAGATGCGGCCGAACATCTACAAGTTCGGGGAGCTCATCAAGGATGTAACGACACATCCGATGACGAGGCGCACGATCGAAGGTCATGCACAAATCTTCGATGCCGCGAAAAAACCAGAGTACAAAGATATTCTTACCACGACCTCGCATCTCACCGGCGAGCCTGTCTCACGGTATCTATCTCTTATCCAAGGACCCGAGGATATGATCGCGAACGTCCGCATGAAACGCCTGATGTTCAACCTCACCGGGACGTGCACCGGCGGCAGGTGCGTCGGTTATAACGCGATCAACGCGATGTGGGCGACAACCTACGATATGGACAAAGAGTACGGTACAAACTACCATGAGCGACTCAAGACATGGCTCAAACAAGCCCAAAAACAAGACATCACGCTTGCAGGTGCGCTCACCGACCCGAAGGGCGACCGGTCGAAACCTGCCTCGCAGCAATGCGACCCTGACCTGAGTCTTCGCGTCGTGGAAAAAACCAAGGACGGCATCGTAGTGCGCGGCGCAAAGATCATGATCTGCGGTGTGGTCGCCGCCAACGAAATCTTCGTGATGCCTGGCTCTGGATACAAGCAAGAGGAGAAAGACTATGCCAGTTCCTTTGTCATTCCACGGGACATCGATCATTTAACCGTGGTGGAGGCCCGTAGGCCCAGCGACACCCGGGAGCAGGAGGAAGGATTCGATAGTCCGGTCGATATCGGCGGCATCACCCAGTCGTACCTCTTGTTCGAGGATGTGTTCATCCCCATCGACCGTGTGTTCATGTGCGGGGAGTACGCCTATTCTCTGAAGGCAGTCAATAATTTCATCGCCCCTTACCGTTCAGCAATCGGTGGCTGTGTCGCTGGTCAGGGTGATGTGATGATCGGCGCTGCCGCGCTCATGGCGCGAGCCAACGGACTCTCTGAAAAGACGTTCCGGGAGAAGCTCACGCAGATGACCGTGAACAATGAGACCACATTCGGCATGGGTATCGCCGCAGGCGTGCTTGGGACAAAACATCCGTCCGGTGTGTGGATTCCCAATATGCTGCTTGCGAACGTCAACAAGGTGCATGTAGCGACGCTGCCGTATGAGACGAAACGGCTCGCACAGGACATCGCGGGTGGGATCGCGGAGACCGGATGCGTGCCGTCCTGCCGTGACCTCAACGACCCAAGGTACGGGAAGCTTCTGAAGAAGTACCTGACCGCGAACTGCTCGGGTGAGACGCGTGCGAAGATCGCCCGGCTCATCGAATGGCTCACGATCGGAAGTGGCGTTCCCGGATGCATGCATGGAGGCGGCTCACCAGACGGAGCGAAACTCGTCATCAACGCGTCGACCGATATTTCTCATGATATCGAGCTTGCCAAAAGGCTCGCACATATCACTGAGGATATCGAAGTGGAGCCGAAGAAAAAATAAGAAGGGAGTGGGCCTGTCCGCTCATGGATTGACCCGATAGGAGAAAAAGAAATCGAGATCTTCATGTTTTTTACCTGTCTTGAATCCTAGATCTGCTATCAATCTCACCTCTTTTTTCTTTTTTTTTTCATTTGATACTCATAAAACATGGATTTCTAAGAATATGTTTTTAAAGAAGGAATCACTACAAACTGTAAGGCGGAAGCGAAGGTTACGAAAAAACGATTAGTAATCATAGGAATCATTACCTTGCTTCTTTTTGTTTGGTTGAGTGGATGCAATCAAGCTAATACTTCAATATATACTGAAAAAAATAAGTTTGTCGGCAAATGGTTGATAAGTGAAATAAATTCTGAAAATATTACCGATTTTCCTTGGTCTTATATTTTCTCTTCCGATGGTAAATTTTCTATTGTAGGATCAAGGAATAGTACATTTACGAATGGAACATGGGATATTAAATACGGAAAGTTGGTAATGACACAAAAAGTTAATGGAAATGGTCCATATGGATTTACATATACCTATCAATTTTCTAACGATGATAGAAATCTTTCCCTTAATCTAATTGGTCAGGGGCCTCCAATTAAACTTACAAAACAATAAGAAATTAATTTGAACCGTGTCAATGCTTTCCCCTCTGGAGGATATGTTTTTAAAGGGGAACAGTGTTATAAAATTATTATTGCGGGGGAAAGACATGCAAACAAAACCTCTATTGAAGAAAGGTTTGGTTGTGGGAATCATCGTCTTATTGGGAACGAACATTACACCCGCAGTCACCAGTTCATCTTCGGGCAGAGTTATTGCAGGAGGCAAACTGAACCCAACATCACTATCGGGTTCACGAGAAATAATAATCGGTGTTACTGGAACTGAGGGGTGGAATGACTGGTTTGTTAGTAACGTTGTTATAACTTTCACTTGTAATGAATCAGGTCATTTGTACTACAAAATCAATAATGGTTCATGGACAGACGATTACCATACTCCAATCACCATTTCTGTTGATGGTTACTATACTGTCTCTGCCTATCTTGTCTATGAGAACGGGACTCAATCTCCAATCGTTTCAGTCAGTTTCAAAATAGATAAAACACCACCAGTAGTAGCACAATTTACTGTAAAAAGATACTTTTTCTTTACATGGAAATTAACAGCAGACGTCTACGATAATATGAGTGGCGTGAACAGTGTATGGATGGGTGTTGATGACGTATGGGCGAATTTGACATCCCCGCCTTATGGAGTATTCTGGAGTGGCTTGATGTTCTTGGTTTATTGGAAATTCGGAAGAACAGGGGATTTTAGTATTCTTCCTCATTGTGAACCTTATGATAATGCTGGGAATTCACCCCTTCAACCTTTATGATAATTAGGATGAAATGCGTATGAAAGTAATGATAAGGAAATGTTTGGCGGTTGGAATCATTCTCTTAATTTTTTTACCGATGAATGTTTCTTCAACAACTCAAAAAACTATTGAAACTAATTATGTCAAACCAATAGATTGTTTTAGTTTACAAAGTATGATAGATGTAACTTGGGATGTAAATCAAACAAATGAGCCGCTCGATCCGATGGGGACCCCTCGGATAGTTACTCTGAATGTCAGTTACTGGGTTGTCAAAGGCTTGTTAGGTCAGTTAATTCTTTTATACTGTATGTTCATCCACCAGACCATTAATGTAACGATAGAGGTCGTGGAGAAACCTGATTTTTGTACAACCAATCTTTCAACTTCTCAGTTAGTGTTTTCCGTTAATGATATCAGTACTGTTGAACATATGAATTTAACAATTGCGGTGAATGAATATGCTCCTGCATTTTCACCATTCGAGGTTCAAATAAAGGCTTCTGTTGATGATGTGGTCGGTCCTTTCGGTTTTCTCACGCTCATTAAGGGATTTGAAGCAACTCATATGATTGCTTTTGAAGCGGGCTATCGGCCCCTAATTGTCGTCACCCCGGAATACACGTACCTTGAAACCTCACCTGGAACTACTGTTATAGATCCGATAACCGTAACTAACCTCGGAAATGGCATAACACGTATTATCGTGGACTTTATCGAAGTACCTCAGAACTGGACTGTTTCAATCAATCCACCTCAAATAGAATTACTGGTAAATCAAAGCTTTATAATGAATCTCTCTATCACCCCACCTATTGATTTCTACGGTATCGAAACAATAAACTTATCATTTACCCCTCAAAAGTATCCTTACCAACCAGGCTGTGAAGGACCCCCGACAAATGTTACTATAGCCGTCAATGTAAGACCATAAGAATATTTTTTACTTGACCTTACTTTTCTCATTTTTTATATCTGTTTTGCACAAAAACCTTGTGTCTTAAAACGTTGTTAATACTTCTGTTTCTAGAGATATGTTTTTAAAGGGGAACCATCTTTAATTATTGTGTTGCGGGGGAAAGAACATGAATAAAATTATCCCAATATCATTTGTAGGGATTTTAGTTCTGAGTGGACTTGGAGTAACTGCAATAAATAGTAATGATTCTACGGTAATAACCAATGAAATAGTGACAATGGATAATCACCCGCCAAATGAGCCAAGTAATCCTCATCCACCTAATGGTGCGATTAATGTATCAATTGATATTGTTTTATGCTGGACTGGCGGCGATCCTGATCCTAGTGACAATGTATCCTATGATGTTTATTTTGGAGTTGATTTGCCTCCAAATAATCTGGTTTCTAATAATCAGACTGAAACTTGTTATGCACCAACCGAATTAGAACTAAATAAGACATATTTTTGGCAGATTGTCGCTTGGGATAATCATGGTGCATCAACCACGGGACCCTGTTGGAGCTTCGTCGCAGGAATAAACCATCCACCAGGTGCACCAATCATCAAAGGACCATCAAATTCGCCAATCACGAAGAGTCTTTTAGATGAAAAACCATTATCAAGACCATTGCTAAAACCAGGAACATATAATTTCACATTCAAAGCAACAGACCCAGATAGAGATGACGTATACTACTTTATCGATTGGAGTGATGGAACAACCAGTGGCTGGTTTGGTCCTTATCTATCTGGCGAAGAAGTAACACAGAGTCATACATGGTCTTATAAAGGGACATATTTAGTCAAGGCAAAGGCTAAAGACATTTATAATCAAGAAGGTCCATGGGGAACGATACAAATACCTTTTCATTGGCGAAGCGTACTGGTAATTAATTTGTTGTTCTTTCAATCAGATTGCATAAAATGCTTTTTATCATTACTTTTAGATGATATTGAACACTTGTTACCCGTTTCTGAAGATATGCTTGAGCAAACCTCAGTTTCATTCTGAAAAGGATTTAGTGGGCCTGTCCGAATTTGAATCGGAGTCTCTAGCTCCCAAAGCTAAAAGGATGAACCAAGCTACCCTACAGGCCCAAGCACGACCGTGTAACATTATTGGATATTTAAAAACTTTTACTCGTCCCCCTGCATGAATTCTTCAACAAATCTTTTTATGTTTCCCTTGAATGCAACAATGTTTATGTAGACTATGGCTGTTTCAACCTCTCATGGATTTCAGTTTTAAAAAACCAACCCACCTTCTCGCGCTTCTGGCCCTTCTCATCGCGTTTTTCCTCTTGATAGGGTTGTCTGTGTTAAGCTTCATCGGCATCGGCCCGTCCACCGCATCCTCACAGATCAGCACTGTACCTGCCTCCATGCAGATCTACGTTGAAATCTTCGCGCTCATCATCCAACTCCTGATTGTCGTGGTCGGCATCTTCCTCGGCGTCCCCTTCCTCTGGTACCTCCTGGTCAACAGACTCAATGTGAAACAGATGCTGGAGCGGATACAACTCCGAACAGAACGACTCGACCGGGCGCTCATGTGGGGCGTGTTCGCGGTGTTTTTCACATTTATCGTGACCATCATCGTCAACCTTCTCGTCGTCCGGTTCAGCGGCGCAAACCCGCAGGACCTCAGCAACATCCCGACACTGCTTGAGTTCTTCTCCCCACCAACACTGTTCATCCTTGTCGCGGTCCAGCCGATCGGCGAGGAGATCTTCTTCCGAGGGTTCCTGCTGGATAAGATCACCGGACTTATCGGGCCGAAAACAGCGGTCCTCACGACCGCGGTCCTCTTCGGACTGTCGCATCTCTCCTACGGCATGGCGTACACCACCGTGATTGCCGCCCTCCTTGGCATCATCTTTGCCGTGGTTGTCATCAAAACCAAGAGCCTCTATTCCTCTATCTTTGCGCATATCACGATCAACGTCATCAGCCTGTCACTGTTCTTCATCGACAAATCCCTCGGGTTCTAAGCGGTAATTCTATAAAGCCTGGGGAGTTCCCCTATCCTAGAACAAGGTGATACACCCATGGAAAAGGAACGAACCTTCGTCATGATAAAACCAGATGCGGTCCAACGGGGATTCATCGGAGACATCATCCAGAGGTTTGAACGAAAAGGCATCAAGGTCGTCGCGATGAAACTCGTCTCCGTCGACCGGAAGCTTGCAGAGAAACACTACGGTGTCCATAAAGGAAAACCCTTCTTCGAACCGACCGTCCAGTACATCACGTCATCCCCCGTGGTCGCGATGGTGCTCGAGGGCGTCAACGTCATCGAGATGGTACGAGGCATGACCGGGGCGACCGACCCTCAGAAGGCAGCTATGGGGACCATCCGTGGGGACTACGGCCAGTTCATCGGCAGGAACATCATCCATGCCTCTGACGGGAAGGACACCGCGCGGTTCGAGATCGACCTGTGGTTCACCTCTAATGAAATCGCGCAATACACGCGAATTGATGAGGAGTGGCTCACCGAATAAGCCGCTTATCTCTTTTCTCCTTATCTTCTCCTGGTGAAAAAAATCGATGTTCTTATAAAGATGCTCCCGATTAAGAGGTCCTAACAAAAAATGAAAATCTAACACAGAGGAGAGTATGAAAAATGGCAAAAGACATGATGGGTAAAGTAGCAATTTGGGCGTTTCTGTTAGGGACCATCATCGCATTACTTGTGGGTCTCTGGCAAGCCTACACCATTGAACAAAACCAAACACCGGTATTCGCCACTGATATGGGTGGATGGATAGCCTGGGTCCTGGCGATCATTGGCGCCATCGTAGGAATACTAGCACTGCTAGGAAGGGGAACTATCACCAAGGCAGAGGTCCCAGCGTTTCTCACGGCCGGTATCGCCTTGCTCGTCATGTACGCGGTCTTCAGGGGCTTCACTATCTCCCCATGGATCGGATCATTGTTACAAGGCGTTTCACAAGCCCTTGCGATCTTTATCGCCCCTGCAGTCGGTATCCTTGCCATAAAAGCGATATGGGATATCGGAAAAGAAGTGTAAAGATCCCTTCTTTTTTTCTTTTTTTTTTTTTATCATTTTTTTTTCACTGTTTTTTCCTTGATGTTTTCCCTGTTTTTTCCAGAGATATAGCATACCGTCTCATTTCTAAATCTTTAGGTAAAAGATGTATCCCTAGGATATGTTTTTAAAGGGGATGTTTGATATAAAATTGTATAACGGGGGAAAGATTATGAACAAATACCCTCTGATTGGGGGAAGTATCTGTGCTGTTGTTCTGATTGTTCTTGCATCATTGACGAATGTTGTTGGGTATCAGACGATTCAATCATCGAACCAGAAAATGATTACCAGTGAGATTGACCAGAAAGAGTTGTTGTTCCAAACCATCGTTGATATGTCGAACAACAAGGAGATTCAGAGAGTAATACTCGGTTCTGAATTAACAGAAAAACAATTCTACAACCATAATATGAGATTCTCAGCATTTACATTTCCTGTAATAACAGATAAGTTCATCAAACAAATCTATACAATGGGTGTATTACTTTTTAGAACTCTCAGTAAATCAAAGATACAATCACTCATTAATCATCATCAAGTAATGAATCAAGAGATGCAGAATGAATTATCCGTCGTTATTCAAAAGAATCCTTCGCTTAAAGGTGAGTTCACACAATTATCAAACTTGAAGTGTGATTGTGAACAGGAAAAAAGTTTTCTTTGGCCTTTTCCTGTTTATTGTACGATACTATTAATTTTATACAATTTTTGTGCTTTTTGGCAAGGAATATTTGACAATTTATCAAACCAATTTTTAATTTTTCTAATACCATGGACTATAGCATATTTTATCCTTTTTTTGATATGGGGTTTAGCTGCTAGTGTGTGGTGTTGGTGGGCTGGGCCATACCCACCATGAAATCAAATGATGTTGGGATAACATGAAACAGAAATGTTTAGTGGTTGGAATCATTCTCTTGTTCATCGGGACTTGCTTCATTCCAATAAATGCACAAGATGCAAGGAAATCATCTTCAACGACATCAAGAGGTAATTGGTTGTATGTCGGTGGGAGCGGACCAGGGAACTATACTAAGATTCAGGATGCGATAGATAATGCGGGTAATGGAGATACAGTGTTTGTCTATGATGATTCATCACCATATTTTGAACTGTTGCACATTCATATCGCACTATCGCTCATTGGTGAAAACAAGGAGACCACTGTCATTGACGGACAAAACAATTCGTCACCGGATGGCATCATACATATCAAAGCGAACGATGTCCGCATCAGCGGATTCACCATCCAAAATTTTAGTTACATAGGGATCTTTTTGAACGGTTCATCCTCGGATACGATCACGAACAACATCATTATCCGATGCGATACCGGAGTGTACTCAATAAAAAGTTCTAGAAATACCATCTCCGATAATATTTTTTCAAACAATATCGACGGAATAGAATTAGCCACCAGGACAAATGATACGACGGTGTCGAACAATTACATGACAAAGAACGGTGCGGGTATTTGGAGCGGAGAAATTTATGCTGTCACCAGAAGAAACTATTTCATTAATAACACGATTGAAAATAATGCTTATGGAATACTATTATACACGGATGACGATATTATAGAATCCAATAATATTTCGAATAATTATTTTGGTATATATGCTGATAATGTAGCACGTCATCAAATTATAAAAAACATGGTTAGTAAGAATAAAGTAGGAATATTTTTTGTTCGGGGAGGAAGTAATGTTATTAAGAACAACAACCTTCGATTCAACCGTGTTGGAGTAGTTCTCTTGGTATCTTCTGAAAATGAGTTTCAATCGAATAATTTTATATTGAATTTCAAAAATGCTGGAGGCTTTTTATCTGCAAATACATGGAATCATAACTATTGGAACAGACCATTATTTCGTCCTAAGCCAATAATAATATGGAGTTTGTATCAGATAATTCCGCCAGGTTATTATCATATAGGATTAGCGATTCCATATCCAACCCTTGAGTATGATTCAAATCCTGCGATATTACCAAATTAATATGCTCAATGTGAAAATCAAGAATAGATGAATAGAAGAAATCAAATTATGGTGATAAAAATGATGAATACAAACGTCTGGAAAAAAAGTCTCACTGTTGGGATTATCCTTTTGTTCATCGGTGTCGCTGCTGCACCAAGCATCACCTTCTATGTGGTCAAAGCATCCACTGATAATGATCTTGTGGAAGTGACTTCTCAAGCATGTGGCATCCAAGGATTTGGAAATACCAATGTGAAACTCACCAAACAACAATATAAGGATTTACAGCAGTATATGATTGATTTCAGGACACAATTGAACCAGACAACAACCAGGGAAGAGGCTGTTCCTATCTTCAAGGATGCGGTTGTGGAGTTGAACAAGTATGGGTTGTTGCCGAAGGGGATGAGTGTTGAACAGGCTCAACGATTAATGACAATCGGATATCGAATACACTATGCTCCGAACATTGTTAAAAGGTTATCCCAGGATTCCATAAATTATTGTTGCCTTTTTACAGGTTTCTTATATTGTGTATACGATCATAATATATTTATTCGAATTTCTGATTATTTTCTTAATTTAACTTATAAATATGGTTCTCTTCGTGTACTTGTAATTTTAACTTGTTTATTCTATTTTGCAGGTTATTTTAAACCATTACGATTTATGAATGAACTTGATGTATTCGGTGGGATGGATCGTGAATTTTTCTCTATTGGATTGGGTGGAATCAAAAAGGGACCATATAACATTACTTGCGTGACTGGATTTACAGGATTAAAAATTTTATTAAATTGGGAATTGCAAAGTTCATTTTTTCTTGGTTTTGCCTTAGACATAAGATAATTATTTTATTACTTTGAGAAGAATTAAAAGAGAAATATGAAATTGTAGCTCATCGGGGTTGTCCTTTGATTCGCAATTGATTTTTCGACCTTCCCTACCTTACTGTATATAATTGGAATTTTGAAGAACCTTTATGTAATACGAAAAGATGTACCCCCGCAAGTCCGGCATGATAAAAGGGAGTTGTGGCAATGTCTCTTGATATGAATCTTGTAGGCATGATACTCATCATAGCGACCGTACTGTTCATCATTCTGGCAATCGAGCTTGAGGAGCTTGTGAAGGCAACTATTGCCCTAGGCATCAGCAGCGCGCTACTCGCAGCTGTCTTTTACCTCTTAAACGCCCCCTATGCAGCAGTGTTTGAACTCAGCGTCGCCGCAGGCCTCATCACCATCCTCTTGCTCTCCTCCATAGGGATGATCGAAAAGGAGACGAAAACATGAAGACGAAATCCGTTATCACCTATGGGATGTCTGCCCTCCTGTTTTTGGGTCTTCTCCTCCTGTTCTACCATTCCATTCCAAATGTCGGTCCCGTAACCTCCACACAGCCTTTCAATGAGGCACTGTGGGGCACCTGGGGGATGACGATCGTCATCGTCGCCTTCATCATCTTTGCTGGCGGCACAGGGATCCTTGTGCTCCTTGGAGGTGGCTGGCGATGGGAATAGAGCTGTACCTCGGGTTCGCGATCGCGATCCTGTTCCTTGGCATCTACTGCATCATGACGAAAAAGAACATCATCAAAAGCGTGATCGGCATCAGCATCATGGTCAAAGGAGGCTCCCTGAGCTTCCTGGTCGCAGGAGGCACCACCGCGCAGGTCGCGGTCGTGCTCATCATCATCGTTGACGCAATCGTCGCAGCAGTGCTCCTCTCCATGGCAGTGAACGTGTACCGACACACCGGAAGCCTTGATTTCGACGCGTTGAAACGCCTCTGGGGGTAACCAAGGATGCTGCTTGATAACGAACTCCTCGTCTGGCTTGCACTCGCAGTCCCGTTCCTAGGCACCGCGCTCGTCCCTGTTGTCGCAAAAGCAGGCGCCAAAGCAAGGGCGTACTTCGCGGTCATCATCGGGTTTCTCACCGCAGGGCTCGTCCTTTTGATCCTGCCTGAGATATGGTTCGGGCGCACGACAGGGCTCTCCTATTCCTTTGACTGGATGCCCTCAGTCGGGCTTTCCTTCTCTGTGTACATCGACCCGCTGTCCGTCCTCATGGCGATCATCGCGGGCGGCATCGGAGCACTTGTGCTGCTGTACTCCGTCAAATACATGGAGAAAGACGTCGGGCTCTCCCGCTACTACGGGCTGGTGCTGCTCTTCATCGGCTCCATGATCGGGCTTGTCTTCGTCGACAACCTCCTGATCCTGTACTTCTTCTGGGAAGCGGTCGGGTTCTGCTCGTACGCGCTCATCGGGTTTTACACGACAGACCCGAAGGCGTCGAAAGCAGGCATCAAGGCTCTCGTGGTGACACGGGTAGGGGACATCGCTTTCCTCATCGGTATCTTCGTCCTTGCCTCCGGTGCGATGACCGCACTAAAAGTAAGCTTCATGCAAGCGCTTAGCATCCAATACCTCGCTCACTCCATCACGCTTATTCCAGCAGGCACCCTTGCGATTGCAGGGTTCTGCTTCATCCTAGGTGCCATCGGAAAATCAGCGCAGCTGCCCCTCCACGTATGGCTTCCTGACGCGATGGAGGCGCCAACGCCAATCAGCGCTCTCATCCATGCCGCAACCATGGTGAACGCAGGGGTGTACCTTATGGCTCGCACCCTGCCGCTCTTCGCAAATACTGTACCAGGATGGACGGAGACGCTTATCTGGGTCGGAGGGCTCACCGCGCTTCTCGCGGCGACCATGGCGCTCGTCGAACCGGACCTCAAACGCGTGCTTGCCTACTCGACGATCAGCCAGCTCGGGTACATGATGTTCGGGCTTGGGCTTGTCAACTTCTCAGGGTTCGCTGCATCAACCTTCCACCTCTTAAGCCACGCGATCTTCAAGGCGCTCTTGTTCCTTGGGGCTGGCGCGGTGATCCACGCGGTCGGCACCCGCAACATGTACCAGATGGGTGGCCTTCGGAAAGAAATGAGACTCACCTATGTCACCATGATGTTCGGAGGGCTCTCCCTCGCAGGGCTCATCCCCTTGAGCGGGTTCTGGAGCAAAGACTTCATTCTCGCAGGCGCGGTAGAATCAGGCAACTACCTGCCGCTCATCGTCATCGTCGCCACCTCGGTGCTCACCGCGGCGTACACCCTCCGGATGCTGAACCTCGTCTTCTTCGGGAAGAGTTCCCGGACCACGACCACGCATGAGGCATCCTGGCAGATGACGATGCCGCTGGTGATCCTCATGATAGGCTCCGTAGTCTCATGGATGATCATCGGACTGCTCACCCGCTCCTATGTAGCCTTCGACCTCTATGAGCGCTCCCTCACCCTCTTGCAGTTCATCAGGGAGACGTTCCAGACCTGGGCGGTCGTGCTTTCCATCACCGCGTTTCTCATCGGCGTCGGGTTGTTCTACGTACGGAAACGCTACGCGCAGAACAAAATCGGGAGTGCGACCATACGCATCGCACGGTCAGGGTACGGGTTCGACACTTTCTACGGATGGATCGTGCTCGGGTCGAAATGGATCGCAGCCAGGTTCAGGAAAATACAGACCGGTGATCTGAACATCAACATTGCAGGCATGGCGCTCGGGTTCATCCTGCTCGTACTCTTCGGACTGCTCCTCAGGGGGGTGATCTAAGATGATGGACGCATTCTACCCCTTACTGCTCTTGCTCACGGGCGCGTTCTTAGCCTACGCCATGGGCCGGGCTGAACACCTCTATAAACGAAAATATCTAGCCGCTGTCACCGCGCTCGGGTTCTTTGTCACCGCGTTGATCCTGCAGTTCTACCTTGCTCCCCAGGTCTGGGCGAACGGCGCCCAGAGCTTCACCATCGGGGAAACGCTGCTACGAATGGACGCGCTTGCCGTGTTCATCGCCCTTGTCGCCCTCATCCTAGGGACCGTGGTCTGCCTGTACTCGATCATCTACATGAAGGATGACGTCGGGCAGGAGTACTACTACCCCTTGCTTCTCCTCATGGTCGCAGGGATCGTCGGACTGGGGCTGGCGACTGACCTGTTGGTCTTATACTTGTTCTTTGAGCTGATGTCCATCCCGTCGTACGCGCTTGTCGTCTTCCGCAGGCATGAATGGATGGCGATCGAGGCAGGCATCAAATACATCATCATGGGCGCGGTCGGCTCCGTGCTCGCGTTCTTCGGCATCTCCCTTGTGTACTTCCAGACAGGGACCCTTTCGTTTAACTCCCTCATCGGTCTCTTAAGCAGTACGCCGCTCCTACAGGCAGCGCTCGTCTTCCTCATCATCGGGTTCGGGGTAAAGGCCGCGATCGTCCCCCTGCATACTTGGCTTCCTGATGCTCATTCCGCAGCGCCGTCAGGCATCAGCGCGATGCTGTCCGGCATCGTGATCGGTGCTGGGTTCTTCACGCTTCTTCGAAGCGTGCTAGTGTTCAGCGGTGCGGGACTTGCGGTCGGTGAGCTTCTCATCATCATGGCTCTCATCACGATGACCGTTGGTAATGTCATGGCGTACGCCCAGTTCACGCATAAAAACCAGGATCTGAAACGGATCCTTGCGTACTCAAGCATCGCGCAGATGGGTTACATCATCCTTGGGGTCGGTGTCGGCATGGCTTATGGGATCTTCACTGGCTATGAAGGAGGACTGTTCCACATCATGACCCATGCGTTCATGAAGGGGCTTGCCTTTTTATGTGCAGGGGTGTTCATCCATGAGCTTGGTACACGGTACCTTGATGAGATGCAAGGGATCGGGCTCACGATGAAGGTCACCGGGTTCGCGTTCGCACTCTCGCTCCTGTCACTTGCGGGGATCCCGCCGCTCAGCGGGTTCATGAGCGAATGGCTGGTGTTCAGCGGAAGCATCCTCACCTACGGCTCGATCGGCCTGTGGGGGATCCTGATAGCGGTGATCGCACTTGTCAACGCCCTGGTATCCCTGGGGTACTACCTTCCGATCATCAAGACCGTCTATTCCAGCGCTGAACATGGAGCAGTCAAAAAAGCTCATGACCCATCACCGGTCTTGCTCGTCGCCATGGGAATCCTCGTCGCTTTGACGATTATCCTTGGCATTTGGCCTGAACTTGGACTGCAAGCGGTAAGACCCGCGGTGAACATCCTGCTCTCTCTAGGGGGTGTCTAGGACCATGATCGAGAATTTCCTCTACCCGATAGCCGCGTTCCTCATCATTCTCGTCATCGTCTACCTCGGCTATCTCATCACGGGATCCTGGGGACCGAAATACAAGAAAGAGAAATACAAAAAGCAAAGCTACGCCTGCGGTGAGGACTACCCAGGCGGGAAGCTGCATCATTCCTACAACTTCTTCCACATCGCGTTCTTCTTCACTGTGCTTCATGTCGGCGCGCTTCTCATAACAACAGCACCGGCAGGCTCTGCGGCGTTGCTCGGACTGGTCCTCATCGGCGCCATGGCGGTCACTGCGTTTGCACTCTTCGTCGGAGGTGGCGACCATGATTAAGGGGCTCGTGAAATGGGCGCGCATCAAATCACCCTGGATCCTTCATATGAACTGCGGTTCCTGCAACGGCTGCGACATCGAGATCCTCGCGGCGCTCATCCCAAGGCTTGACGCGGAACGATTTGGAGTACTCCTCAAAGGCTCACCACGGCACGCGGACGTGCTTGTCTGCACCGGGCCGGTCACAAAACAGATGAAAGAACGGTTGCTGCGGGTCTATGAGCAGATGCCGGAGCCGAAATTCGTGGTCGTCGTCGGCCAATGCGGCTCCTCTGGCGGCATCTACCATGGCGCGTACGGGGTGGAGGGCGGCATTGATAAGGTCATCCCGGTTGACGCCTACATCCCAGGCTGCCCCCCAAGACCGGACGCGATCGCGGACGGACTCATCAAGCTTCTTGCAAAAATCGACAAAGGAGGCGACTGACATGGCGGTTACTCTTGAACGGATCACTGAGGTACTACACACCGTGACGCCAGATATCATCAGTAAGACACCACGACGGGTCTACGTGAGCATCCCTCGCACAGAGCTCACCAAAACAGTCAGCATCATCGCAAGCGAATTGGGGGCTCAGCATCTGTCGACCATTACAGCACTTGATACCGGGATTGTGTTCGAGGTCATGTATCATTTCCTCATCGACGGCATCGTCGTGACCGTGCGAACAACGACTCCTCGAGATGACCCTACCGTTGATAGCATCATCACGATTTTCCCAGGAGCTGTTCTCTATGAGCGGGAGATCCATGATATCCTTGGGATCGTACCGACCGGGCATCCTGATTTACGCAGACTCGTCCTCCCTGAGGACTGGGTCGGAGGATACCCCCTGCGGAAGGACTGGAAGCCAGCGGAGGGTGAGGAATAATGGCGCGAGTGAAACTCCCGATCGGCCCACAGCATCCTGCGCTTAAGGAGCCGGAGAACTTCACCATCACCCTTGAAGGGGAACGCGTGGTGGATGTGGACATCCGGATCGGCTACACCCACCGTGGTATCGAAAAACTCATGGAGAGCAGGACCTACACCCAGAACCTGTACCTGGTCGAGCGGATCTGCGGGATTTGCTCGTACGCGCATGTCGTCAATTTCACGCAGAACGTCGAAGCAGTCCTCGGGGTCCAGATACCGAAGCGCGCTGAGTACATCCGCACGCTGGTGCTCGAGCTTGAGCGGCTCCATAGCCATTTCCTCTGGCTTGGCGTCGCAGGCCATGAGATTGGGTTCGACACCCTCTTCATGTACACCTGGCAGGACCGAGAGGTCGTCCAAGACCTCCTTGAGCTCATCTCCGGGAACCGGGTGAACTACGCGATGAACGCCATCGGCGGCGTCCGTCGAGACCTCAGCGATGACCAACGCAAGAAAGTCCTGGATGGCATGGACTATATCGAGAAACGCGCTGCGTACTACAAAGAGGTTGCGATTAACGAGAAAACGATTCTTGCCCGGGCGGAAAACGTCGGGATCCTCAAACCAAAGATCGCGTTGAAATACTCAGCGGTCGGACCCACCGTACGCGCCTCAGGTCTCACCATGGACATCAGGAGAGACGACCCGTACGCATCCTACGCAGAGATCCCGTTCGATGTCATCACCACAGATACCTGTGACGTCCTTGGTCGTATCGTCGTCCGAGTGCTTGAGGTGTTTGAAAGCATCAAGATCATCCGGTACCTCATGGAGCATCTTCCAGTCGGGGAGGTGACGATGAAGGTACCGCGAAAGATACCAGTCGGGGAATCCATCAGTCACACGGAAGCCCCCCGTGGTGAAGATATTCATTACCTTCGCGCCAATGGCACTGAGCGACCGGAGCGGTACAAAGTACGGACGCCGACCATGGCGAATCTTCCTGCGATTGCAGAGATGCTCAAAGGATCATACCTTGCGGACGTGCCTATTGTCATCGCCGCCATAGATCCCTGTATGGGATGCATGGACCGGGTACTGCTTCTCAAAGAGGGCAGTGACATACCTGGTGATCTCATCAGCTGGGAGCGCTTACGTGCCTACGGAATAAAGTGGTACGAGGAACGGGGGTGGGAGGCATAGACCTGATCCTTGCGCTCATCTACCTACTCGTCTTCCCCGGTGTCGTCTTCTTATTCGCGTTTAGCCTCTTCACGGAATATATGGACAGGAAACTGTACGCACGCATCCAGCGTCGGGTCGGCCCACCGTTCTTCCAGCCGTTCGCAGACCTCGTGAAGCTCGCGTCAAAAGAGGACATCCTCCCTGAGAAGGCGGAGGGATTCATGTTCACCGTAGCACCGATATTCGCGGTCGCGGCGATCTTCGCCGCGTTCCTGTACCTCCCGATCGTCTCCACCACAGGGCTGCACAGCTTCAACGGAGACCTCGTGGTCGTCCTGTATCTCTTGATGATTCCCACGCTCGCCCTCTTCCTGGGTGGCTGGTACTCAGGGAACGTGTTCGGACAAAAAGGCGGGATGCGGGTCGCGTCACTCCTGTTCTCCTATGAGATCCCGTTTTTCCTTGCGTTACTATCGCCTGCTCTTGTCGTCGGCTCATGGAAGATGGCTGATATCATTTCCTTCCAGCAGACACATCCTCTGACGCTCATCATTGGTGTGTTAGGGTTCGTGATCGCAGTGGTGTCGCTCCAAGGGAAACTGGAGCGTCTCCCCTTCGATATCCCGGAGGCTGAGACCGAGATCGTCGCAGGTCCGCTCGTGGAGTATTCAGGGCGACGGCTTGCGTTGTTCCGGCTCGCACGTGACGCCGAGATGGTGGTCGGAGCAGGGCTCATCACCGCGGTGTTCCTCGGAGGGCCGTTACCACTCGTGTCCCTACAACCCGTGATACTCACCTGGATCGTGGGTACCGTCGTGTTTCTCCTCAAGACCTTGTTTGTTATCCTGCTCCTTATCCTCATCAAATCAGCGGTCGCCCGTATCCGGACCGATCAGATGATCAGCTTCGCGTACCGATGGCTCATCCCGCTCACCTTCATCCAGATTTTCATTATTATCATCGTACACGCCGCGGGGTGGATCCCATGAAGACGCCAGGGAAGATGCTGCCGAAGATTTGGGTGTACATGTTCAAGAAACCGGTGACCGTCCTCTACCCGAAAGAGAAACTCGCACCGCCGGAACATCTCCGAGGGAAGATGAAGTTTTATATCGACCGGTGCATCAGCTGCGGGCTCTGCGCCCGTGATTGCCCGTCCACCGCCTGCAGGATGGAGGAGATTGACGGGAAGAAACGACCGGTCTTCGACCTTGACTATTGCACGTTTTGTGCCCAGTGCGCGGAGTCCTGCCCGAAAGATGCGATCGAGATGACCACGGAGTTCGAACTAGCGCATTACAAGAAAGGCGAAGCGATTGTTAAGTAGCCTAGAGACGTTCCTAAAGGATGCGACGCGGGTCGTCGTCATCGGCATGGGCAATGAGCTCCGTGGTGATGATGCGGTCGGCTTGGAGGTCGTTAGGATCCTTAAGACCCATCAGAGCCTACGGCTGACCGTCTACGAGGGTCATATGACACCGGAGGCATTCATCGCCCCTGCGTGCTCCCTGAAACCTTCTCATCTTCTCATCATTGATGCCGCGGAACTGAAGCAGCAACCGGGGACCTGGCGGCTCCTCTCACGCGATGAGATCCAAACAGGGCTCTTCACCACCCATTATCTTCCCGCGACCGCGGTCGCAGATGAGCTTTCCCACCGGTGCGGCACCAAAGTCGCGTTCCTTGGCGTGCAGCCGAAATCCCGGGAGATCACCTTCACAAGAAGCACCGAATGCAAAAAGGCAGCGCAGGGCATTGCAACCCTCCTACAACGGCTTATACAGGGTTCATCGTTACCAGCTGAATCGTAGATGTGCACAACACTGCCCTCATTAAAAAGCGCCCTGATGAGGTTACAAGATATAGATACGTTTAATTAGAATTGCGTAATACGAGGTTTAGACCCTGATAAACCTATGCGGATGTGCATACGAAATGGAACGAAAGGAAATCCTTGAGAAACTGAAGACCACCGAAGCGGACATTACCAAGAAAATCGAGAAAGCAGAGCATAAAAGAAACGAGATACTGACGCATGCACAAAAACAAGCCCGCAAGCTCGAAGAAGACCATGAACAGCAACTGAAAAAGGAACGGGACGCGATGCTTGCCGCCGCACGAAAACAGATCGATGAGGAAAGACGTCGCGTCCTTCAAAAAGCAACCATGGAGGCAGACCAGTTAAAAAAGAGCGCTGAGGTGAAAAAAGCCCAGGAACTGTTCATTCGGAAATTCAAGGAGTCGATTCATGTTTAAACCCCGGGAGATGAAACGGGCGTTGATTGTCGGTTCGAAACATGATCTAGGGAAAACCATCGAACTGCTCCATTCTATGGGTGTTGCCCATATTATCGATTATCATGCGGAGGAGAAGGACGACCAGCTACTGCTTGGTTCCCCTATGGAGAACGCTTCCGGGGTGAGCCAACAGCTCCTGAAGCTTCGCTCCAATGCAAAACTCCTCGACATCAACCCTGAGAACCCCCCGGTACCCGCAAGAATGGCGGAATCACAAATCACCAAGGACCTGGATCTAAAAATTCATGACCTTGAACTCAGCGTCCTCTCCTTGACAGAAGATAAAACACGAATCGAGGACCACCTGAAAAAAATCGATGAGAGGATTGCACAGTTACAACCATTTATCGGCATCGATATCCCTCTAGAATTGTACACTGGGTACGAACACCTCGCGGTGTTCACCGGGTATGTCCGCGATTCAAAAAAATTAATGGAAGAACTGCCAGGCATCACCGATGAATATGACCTATACTCAGCTGCAGGAACCGAGCAGGTCATCGCCTTGTTCATCTCGAAAGGACGTGCTCAGGCGGCAGAAAAACTCCTCGCGGAATCCGGGTACACCGAGGTGAAATTGCCTGAGGGGAAAGGCCTGCCGAAGCAATTCATCGAGAAATGGTTACAGCAAAAGCAGGAACTCACCGAGAAACTGATTCAAACGAACAACGAGTTGCTCGAATATCGAAAACGGTACGCGGAGTTCATCCTGGCAAGCGAGGAGTACCTCTCCATTGAGGTTCAGAAAGCAGAGGCGCCAGTTCGGTTCGCGACCACCGTTCATTCATTCATTATCGATTGCTGGATCCCAACCCATTATCTGAAGAAGACCAAAAACGCTTTCGAAAAGGAAACCAACGGTTCGTTATTCCTCGAGGATTTCCCCGTGGGTCATGAAGAAGAACCACCAACATTACTTGAAAATCCTAGGCCGGTGCGACGATTCGAGTTTCTCCTGGAGCTGTATTCGATACCGAATTACCGGGATGTCGACCCGAGTTTCATCCTATCCTTGATTTTTCCCTTGTTCTTTGGACTAATGATAGGGGACGTCGGTTACGGGGTGCTTTTAATTCTCGTCGGGTATATCTTCATGACGAAATTCAAAAGCAGCGAGGGGTTCTCCAACATCGGTTGGTACATCATCATCGCTGGCATCTTTTCGTTTCTCTTCGGCATGTTCCTCTTCGGCGATATGTTCGGAATGACGTTTCAAACCGCGGCTGCCGAAGGTGCGACCGTGCACAGCTGGTCACAGCTTCTCGGGATCAACATTCCGATTCCATCCGTGATCCATAAAATGGAGACACTTGGGTTGACGGAACTGCTGGTCCTTTCCATTCTTGCGGGAGCCTTGCATCTCGGCCTCGGGCTTATCCTTGGTTTCATCAGCGAGCGGAAACACAGCCGAAAACATGCAGTTACGAAACTAGGGCTTCTGTGCGTTCTTGCTGGTCTCACCATCCTGATATTCGTGATGGCGGACTGGACATGGGGTCAATGGCTGAAACCCTTGAGAACAACCGCGGTGGCACCGCTCCTCTGGGGCTCTGTGATCCCGGTGTTGAAAGCAGGGGTGTCCCTCGGACAGCTTCTCATCCCCTATGTGACGATCGTGTTGGGCGTCCTTGGTGTCATCATCATTCTTGTCAGCACCGGAGGATTCGGCCTGATCGAGGTCCTTGAAGTCACCAGTCACCTGATCTCCTACACAAGGCTTGCCGCGATCTGCGTCGCCAAAGGAGCCATGGCGTTCGCGTTCAACGTGATCGGCCTTGGGATGATCCTCAGTGGTAACATCATCATCGGAGCAGTCGGCGTGGTGCTGCTCATCCTCATGCAACTCATCGTATTCGCGCTCGGCTCCCTGTCCTCGGGGATTCAAGCGGTGAGGCTGCATTACGTTGAATTCTTCATGAAATTCTACAAAGGAGACGGAGTGAAATTCACCCCGTTCAAATACCATAGAAAATATACCATACGTGAGTAAGAAAAAAGGAGGTACACACACATGGCAGCAGACGCTGGAATCATCGCAATAGGCGCTGGACTTGCTATCGGGGCTGCAGCGATCGCGACAGCATGGGCACAAAAAACCATTGGTGCCGCAGCCGTTGGAGCAACAGCGGAGAACGACAAGATGTTCGGGCGAGGACTCATCTACATGGTCCTTCCTGAAACCATTGTTCTCTTCGGGCTGGTCATCGCCTTTTTGCTGATACAAAAAATGTAAAGAAAAACACAACCTAACAAACATTGTGTTAGCGAAGGAATTTGAAACTACCAGGAAGGATAGACAGACCTATGGGGTTAGAAAAGGTTATCGAACAAATCGAAAAAGACGGAGAAGAAAAAATCAGAAGTCTTCTTCAGGATGCAGAGAAACAAGCAGACCAGATCTTGCAAAAAACTCAGAAAGAACTCGAAGAAAAAAGCGTACAAAAGAAACAAGAGACAGAGAAACAAATCACAGCGCTACAGACCCAGGAGAAAAGCGTAGTTGAGATCGAAGCAAAAAAGATACGGTTAAACGTGAAGAAAGACATCCTTGCGGCAGCCTATCAGCAATGTCTTGACTCCCTGCAGTCTCTTCCTCATGAAACCATACTCTCTGCTCTGGTAAAAAACATCCAAAAGGAGATGCCTGAGGCAGCGGTGATCTATTCAAATAAGCGGGATGAGAAGATAGTGCGATCATTGACGACCCTGCGATACGGCGGTGCTATCGAATGCCTCGGTGGTGTCGTCGCGGAGAACACAGAAAAGACCCTCACCGTGGATTTCCGTTATGAGACGATCGCTGCAGTAGTCTGGGACCATTCCTTAAAAGAGATCGCGGAGAAACTCTTCGGGTGAGCAGATAAATGGAATACACAACAGGTGAAGAAAACGAATCAATTCGCTCTTTTTCAAGGCTCTGGTCGTTTTTTTCATCAGGGAACTACCCGTACGTCACCGCAAGGGTACGAGCGAAACGAGCGTTCCTTTTCTCCCATGAGACGTACGACAAGCTCCTCATGATGGACATCCATGAAATCACTCGCTTCCTCGGGGAGAGCCGGTATAAAAAAGAAATCACCGAGCTGAGCCTGACCTATACGGATTTCGAACTCATTGAACTCGCGTTGAACCAGAACATGGCTGAGGTGTTCCACCAAATCCTCGAGTTCTCAGAGGGTGACCTGAACACGATGCTTGGTGCGTTCCTCGAACGCGAGGACATCCTGAACATCAAAACGATACTGCGAGGGAAGACGTACAACGCGAAAACCGAGGAGATCATGAGAGCTATACGCTCTGCGGGGAAATACCCTGAGCATTACTGGCGCGACATCATCCAAAAAAGCAAGACCCTTGAGGAAACCATTGAGAACCTAAAAGGGAACGAATACTACGACCTCCTGCGAACGTTACAGGAGGAATGGCCCACGAACCTCGCGGAATGCGAAAACAAACTTGAGCATCAGTACTACGAAAACTTACTGCATTCCGTCAAAACCCGCTCAGAGGCAAACGCCCTGTTCATTGATTTTATCCGCCGTGAAATCGACATTATCAACCTCAAAACCTTGCTGATGACGAAATACAAAGGCGTGGAGCCTGACAAGATTTCCACAATGATGCTTCCAAACGGGGCAATCCAAGAAAAAACAATGAAACGCCTCATCCAAACAGTTGATTTCACGGTGTTTCTCGACGAGCTGCAGAAACTACAAATCTCGGAGGCGATCAGAGACCAGATTGGGACCATTACCCAGACTGGGTCGCTCACCCATGTGATTCGCGCCTTGGAAAAGGAGTACCTGAAAAGGGTGACGAAATCCTCCTATCTACATCCCTTGTCCATCCTCCCGGTCATTGACTATCTCACCAGGAAAAAAATAGAGGTAGAAAACCTCCGCATCCTTACACGAGGCAAAGAGAAGGGACTCCCTGACCCAGTCATCCGGGAAATGATGGTGATGTAACCCATGCCAGGAATCACGGTGATCGGGAGCCGAGATTTCATTCTCGGTTTCAAGCTCGCAGGGATCAGAAACACGTTCATCGAGGAGAACGTGGAGGCACGGGTGACGACGATGCTTTCAGAAAAAGAAACCGATATCCTTGTGATTTATGATGAGGATTATAAAAAATTATCAAGCGGACTGAAAAAAAAGGTCCGTGAAAGTGTGAAACCGAATGTTATATCAGTCGGGAAACTCGAAGAAGATGATTTACGAGAGAGGATCAAGCGAGTCATCGGCATTGATCTGTATAAGAAATAAATGGTGGTAAAACGTTATGGCGACACAAACAGAAAAAGGTGAAATCTACCGGGTCGCAGGCCCCGTCGTGACCGTCACAGGCATCAAACCGCGGATGTACGACGTGGTCTTTGTCAGCGACCTCAAGCTCATGGGTGAGGTCATCCAGCTCGTCGGCGAGAAAAGCATTGTTCAGGTGTACGAAGAAACCTCGGGAATCCGACCGGGGGAGCCGGTGATTGCGACCGGCGAACCGCTCGTCGTGGAGCTCGGTCCAGGGCTTCTCACAAGTATCTATGACGGTATTCAACGTCCCTTACCAGTCCTTCGGGAAAAAATGGGTGACTTCATCGCCCGGGGGGTCATGGAGCCTGGCTTGAACCGAAAGAAACAATGGAAATTCGTCCCAATAGTGAAAAAAGGTGACACCCTGAGCAGCGGAAGCATCATCGGGTCTGTCCAAGAAACCCCTGATATTGAACATCGGGTTCTTCTCCCCCCTGACGTCTCAGGTAGGATTGAAGATATCCGGGAGGGATCGTACACCGTTGAGGATCCCATCGGCAACATCCAGGGGAAACCTTTGTTTCTTATGCACCGTTGGCCGGTGCGGATGCCTAGGCCCTTCAAAGAGAAACTCATGCCAGATATTCCTCTGCTTACCGGTCAACGTATCTTTGACACCCTGTTCCCCGTAGCAAAAGGAGGAACCGCATGTATTCCAGGAGGTTTCGGTACCGGGAAGACCGTGATGCAGCATCAGCTCGCGAAATGGAGCGATTCTGAGATCGTGGTGTACATCGGCTGTGGGGAGCGAGGTAACGAGATGACCGAGGTACTCACCGAGTTCCCCGCGTTGAAAAACCCGCGGACAGGTTCACCACTCATGGATAGAACCGTGCTCATCGCCAATACGAGTAACATGCCGGTCGCTGCACGAGAGGCAAGCGTGTACACCGGTATTTCCATCGCTGAATACTACCGTGATATGGGGTATGGGATTTCTCTTATGGCTGATAGCACGAGCAGGTGGGCTGAGGCGATGAGAGAAATCTCCAGCAGACTTGAGGAGATGCCTGGAGAGGAAGGATACCCTGCGTATCTTGCGTCGAAACTCTCTGCGTTCTATGAACGCTCAGGCCGTGTCAAAACCCTCAATGACAAAGAAGGAAGTATTACGGTCGTCGGGGCGGTCAGTCCCCCTGGTGCTGATTTCTCAGAGCCGATTACCCAGAATACGCTTCGTATCGTGAAGGTCTTCTGGGCGCTTGATACGAATCTTGCGCACCGGCGGCATTTCCCTGCGATCAACTGGCTGACGTCGTACAGCTTCTACACCAACACCCTCGAATCCTGGTTCGCGGAGCATGTGTCACCGGAATGGAAAGAGCTTCGGGTGAAAGCAATGGAGATGCTCCAGAAAGAGGCGGAGCTTCAGGAGATCGTGCAGCTCATCGGGTCGGATGCGCTCCCTGAAAAAGAGCAGCTGACCTTGGAGATCGCCCGTGCGATCCGTGAGATCTTCCTGCAGCAGCACGCGGGTCATGATGTTGACTCGTATTGTTCGATTGACAAGCAATACAAACTGCTCAAGGCAATCATGGAGTACGGGAACACCGCCTATAAGGCACTCGATGGTGGCGTGCAGGTCAGTGAAATCTTAAAAATGAAATCCCGGGATATGCTCGCAAACTCAAAGTTTGAAACCGATTTCGATAAATATCTTAAGAAGACAATGGCGGAGATGCGTAAGGAATTCCAGACGCTAGGCGTGGAGGTTGTTGCATGGTAAAGGAGTACCGGACGATCACCGAGATAGCTGGTCCCTTGATTTTTGTTGAGAAAACCGAGGCTGTCGGGTTCGGAGAGCTGGTCACCATCCGATTACCAGACGGCTCTATGAAAAGGGGGCAGGTGCTTGACACAAGCAAGGACGTCGTCGTCGTCCAGGTCTTTGAAGGCACCGTTGGTATCAACCGCGCTTCAGGTGCTACCTTCCTTGGGGAGACAATAAAGCTTGCAGTGTCGCAGGACATGCTCGGACGCATCTTGAACGGCTCCGGGATGCCGATTGACGGCGGCCCGCAGATCATCCCCGATGAGAAGATGGAGATCATCGGCTCCGCGATTAACCCCTGGGCGCGGGATAGCCCCCGGGAGTCTATCCAGACAGGGATTTCCACCCTTGACGGTTTACTCACGCTCGTCCGCGGGCAGAAGCTTCCCTTGTTTTCAGGGGCAGGGCTTCCGCATAACGAAATAGCACTACAGATCACGAGACAAGCAAAAGTCGTCGGAAAAGAGGAAAGCTTCGCGGTCGTGTTCGCCGCGATGGGAATCACCAATGAGGAAGCACAATACTTCATGAAGGATTTCGAACGCACCGGTGCGTTGAAACGAGCAATCGTGTTCCTCAACCTTGCCAATGACCCAGCGGTGGAGCGGATCATCACCCCGCGGCTTGCGCTGACCGCTGCGGAATACCTCGCGTACACCCAGGATATGCATGTGCTCGTGATACTCACTGATATGACGAACTATGCGGAGTCGCTGCGTGAGATCGGGGCAGCGAGAAAAGAGGTACCCGGACGGAAAGGATACCCGGGGTACATGTACACGGATCTTGCGACGATTTACGAACGGGCAGGCAGAATCAAAAATAAAAAAGGGTCGATCACCCAGATTCCGATTCTAACGATCCCAGAGGATGACTGGACGCATCCGGTCGCTGACCTCACAGGGTACATCACCGAAGGTCAAATCGCGGTCTCACGGGAACTGCATCGAAAAGGGATTTATCCGCCGATTAACCCGCTCCCATCGCTTTCCCGGTTGATGCGACAGGGCATAGGCCCTGGGATGACCAGGGAGGATCATCGATCCGTGGAGCAAGGCTTGTACGCCGCGTACGCGAAAGGGAGGGATTTGCGTGACCTGATTGCGATCGTCGGCAAGGAAGCTCTCTCAGATACCGACAAGAAGTTCCTCGAGTTCGCTGATGTCTTCGAAAACAAATTCATCAGACAGGGTCGGGATGAAGATAGAACGCTTGAGCAAACCCTGGAGCTTGGTTGGGAACTCATCGGGATGGTCCCGGAGAGCGCGCTCACCATGATCGACCGGAAAACCCTGGAGAAATACCATCCGTCATACAGGAAGAAAAAGAAGGAGTAGCATCATGGTAAGTGAAGAGGTGAAGCCGACACGGACCGAGCTTATCCGCGTGAAACGAAAAATCGCGTTGTACGACCGTGGGCATAACCTTCTGAAGATGAAACGGGACGGCCTTGTCCTTGAGTTCTTCAACATCCTCTCCAAGACTCGGGACATCCGTTCGAAAATCATCCAGGATTACCGAAAAGCGGAGGAGAAACTCACGATTGCGACCGGTGTCGACGGGGAGACAACCGTAAACTCGGTCGCGTTTTCCATTCGTGATGACCCTCAGATCACCATGGGGTGCAAGAACGTCATGGGTGTACTAGTCCCGACGACCTTGGAGAGCGGGACCGTGAAACGAAGGATTGACAAACGCGGGTATGGGATTATCGGGATGAGCGTGCGCATCGATGAGGCGACAGACGCGTACGAGCAGCTTGTGGAGGATATCGTCCTTGCCGCGGAGCTAGAGACGACCCTACGACGGCTTGTCGAGGAGATCGAGAAGAACAAACGCATTGTCAACGCCCTTGAATTCAAGATTCTGCCTGAGCTGAGGCGTACGGAGGCGTTCATTCGCACCCGGCTTGAGGAGCTTGAACGGGAGAACATCTTCCGGTTGAAGCGGATTAAACAAACCTTGGCTTAACTAAAAATTTTTAAACCTATGATGTTAGTTTCGTAGAAAAAACATTGAGTCTTAAAACCGTGTCAATGCTTCTGATTTTAAGATATGCTTTTAAAGAAATATCCAACCTCTAAACATAGATAGGATTATTCAATAATTTTTTTCTTTGAGCTTACTGCAAAAAAAAATTACTGAGCTTACTCCAAAAAAAATTACACCTAAAGTACCTATAATAGCGGGTATGCCAATCTCATAAATTTTATTAGTCATTGGCCAAAGCTCTCTAATAAGATATCCAAATATAAGAGATATTGCAGAAATGATAATGAGTATTATTCCAATTGTTATAAACACCTTTTTAGTATCCATTTTCTTTTTACCTTCAATTGAGAATCTTCTTATGATTAAATAAGACTTTTTTCTTAAATTTTATACAAAACAAAAGAATCTCCTTTTTTTTCCTTTTTTTGTGTTAGAACCGTGTCAATGCTCCTGTTTCTGAGGATATGTTTTTAAAGAGGAAGATTACTTTAAATATATGCCATGCATTAGCATTGCATAAGGAGGAATGAAAATTATGAAGAAAGGATCAATTAGTATCCTTGTTTGTATGCTAATGATAATAAGCACGATTATCCCTGTATCTGCAACAACAGTATCGGAAAAACCATCTCATCCTTTGACAATGGGGAATATCTTGTATGTTGGTGGCTCAGGTCCGAATAATTATACTAAGATTCAGGATGCCATAAATAATGCGACTGAGGGTGATACCGTTTTTGTGTATGATGATTCATCGCCATATGTAGAAAACATTGTAATCAATATATCAATATCTTTACTCGGTGAGGATAGAGAGAAGACCATCATTAATGGTTCTACCAATGGTCCTGGTGAGAACTTTACAGATTATATTGGTGTATCGATTTCTGCAGATAACGTCACAGTACGTGGATTTACGATCCAGAGCTGTGATTTCTCAGGGATTGCTATTTACTCAAATCACACGAGGATTTCTGATACGATCCTATCAGATAATGATAATTATGGCATCGTCATGGGTTCTATTGGTTCAAGTCAACCATCTGAAATGAGTGGGTATAATACGATTTCAAATAATCTTATCATACATAATATGGTGGGGATGTGGGTTTCAGGTCGGGACAACATCATTAGAGAGAACGTTATTTCTCAAAACGTAGGAGGGATCGCAGTGGTGTGGTCAATGAGCAGCAATATCTCCCATAATATTATCTCGAAGGATACCACTGGCGTCTATATTTCAGAATCGTATAACACAGTGCTGTATCGAAATAATATTTCTTATAATGAAGAAGGTGTATTTGCGATGTTGACAAGCTCTGATAAAATTCTTCAGAATAATTTTATTGAAAATAATAAAAGTGCGTACTCTGCTCAAATGGTACTAATACTTTTTAATTATAAGTATAAAGGCGAAATACCATTTCCCATCCGCCGGAATGTGTGGAATGAGAATTATTGGGATAGACCACGATTATTCCCGTATAAGATTCCGGGAATGTTAAGATTTTGGGTTGATTGGCATCCTGCACAAGAACCCTATGACATTGGAGTATAATCAATGAAAAGGAAATGTTTGACGGTTGGAATCATTCTCTTGTTCATCGGAACAGCCATCATTCCCTCGACTGCACAGAATATTGAGAAATCATCATCAAGAGGCAATACTCTCTATGTTGGTGGGAGTGGACCAGGGAACTACACAAAGATTCAGGATGCAATTGATAACGCATCAGATGGGGATACGGTGTTCGTATATAAAGGAATATATAATGAAAGTATCACGATAGAGAAGGCACTCACTTTAACAGGAGAAGATAAGAATTTCACAATCATCAATGCTCAAGCGTGGCCATCTTCACCGGATACTATCTCGGTCGAAGCAGACATGGTCATCATAACAGGGTTTACAATTCAACATGAGACACCATTTCTGGGTGACGGGATATTTATCCTATTAAGTTACAATGTACTCGTCTTTAACAACATCATTCTGAAAGGAGGTTGTGGGATTGGATGTTATCAATCAAGCGGGATACTTATTTCTGAGAACATTATCTCTGAGAATTATGATGGCGTACAAATTATGTTAGCATTTTCGTGTGACGTCACCAAGAATTATATCGTTCATAACAACTTTAGCGGTATCGACATGTACAATGTTTATGTATGTCATGTAGCGGATAACACTCTCATGTCAAACAGCCAAGGGATTTCTATTCATTCTTGTCATAGTTGCACTGTTGAAAATAATTCTGTCGTGTACTGCAAATGGGATGGCATTTATATCGATCAAACCGCTTACTCCTCCGTTAGGAACAACTCTGTCATGTACTGTTATGACGCCATGACATTCTATCATGCTGACTTTTGCGAGATAACCTCAAATCGATTTTCCGCTAATCTTCAAAGACAATTGTATCTAGGAGGTGCTCTCGGGGGTAGCATTACACATAATGTCTTTGAAAATTCATCTGAAGGTATCGAACTTTTCCTATGCGAGGGCGTTCTTATTATGGAAAATAGTATCTCCAATCACACACTGTATCCATTTTTAGCAGACCATTCATTTTACGTAAATGTGACCAGAAATAATTTCAAAAACAATAACCCTCACTTGTATTTTTGGGATTCAACACTCCTTTGGAACCAGAACTATTGGGGAAGACCCATGATACTTCCAAAGCTCATCATTGGTATGAGGTCAACGAATGTTTTTAATCATTTTGTCTATTTCCCAGTGGTTAATTTTGATTGGCATCCTGCCAAAGAACCCTATGATATACTGGACATGAGCTAATGGAAATAAAAAAGATCATAGCAATAGGCATCATCTTTCTTTTCATCGGGATAGTTGTCATTCCTTCGACTGCCCAGAATATAGAGAAATCATCCTCAGCATCAAGAGGTCATTGGTTGTATGTTGGTGGGAGTGGACCCGGGAACTATACGAAGATACAAGATGCAATTGATGCTTCCTCAGATGGTGATACGGTTTTTGTCTATGAGGGTATTTATTACGAAGATGTACTTGTGAATAAATCCATTACTCTTCTAGGAGAAGATAAAGATACAACATTTATTTGGAATCCAATAGCAGAGAATGGATGCACTGTCACAATAACAGCAAATCTTGTCAATATCAGTGGGTTTGGCATATTCAATAGTAGTTGCAGTCGTGAGGGCATTCGAATGGAAAATTCAAAATCTTCCACCATTGTTGACTGTGATATTTTTTTGAACTACGGAGGTATTTTGATTGAAAACTCGGAGAACATCACAGTTGTTCGGTGTCATTTGATGAAGAATGATATGTGGTTTTACAATGTAAGTGATTCTCAAATAATAAATTGTTCAGTACAAAATACGTCGGGAATTTACGTTGAAGAATCAAGCAATAACACCATAGAAAATTGTTCTATTTCTGACAGTGGTTACGGGATTTGGCTAGATTTTTCATCAACGAATCACACAATAAAAAATTGTGATATTTTCAATAACTCAGACTTTGGCATCAGACTATCATATAAGTGTAATTTCACGGTGGTCGAAAATTGTCACATAACAAACTGTTATGATGGTTTTGATATCTTCTCAGATCAGAACACTATCACTGATAATGTCCTTGTTAATAACGGGTTTCATATCTATAAATCGGAAAAAAATATTTTCATTGGTAATACTGTGAACGGGAAACCTTTAAGATACCTTGAGGACGAATCAGATCAATTCATCGAGGATGCAGGTCAAGTTATTCTGATTAATTGCAGCAATATTACCGTGCAGAATCTCAACATATCGAATGCCACTGTTGGAATAACTCTATCATCGACGTATCATTGCCAAATAAAAAATAATTCAATCTCTAATAATTACCTTGCAGGAATTCTATCAGATACTGCTTACAATAATGTAATCGTAAAAAATATGATACTGTCCACCAGGTTTTGGGCTGGTATTCAATTATCCAATGAGTTTAATAGCACTATCAACGCCAATATAATAAACAATAATGAGAATGAAAATACTCATGCTGCTGGAATAACCATAACTATTAGCGGCAACACCAACATCATCTCAAATAACATAGTCAGAAATGCGTGGCTCGGAATAAGCATTGGTAGTGATCACAGCAGTATCACTGGTAACACTGTTACAAATAATCGCTATTCTGGCATGTATTCAGGCGGTGATGACAACATACTCTCAGCTAATACCATCGTTGACAACAATGGTGTTGGTATACTCTCAAGTCTCAGTGAGAACAATATCATCATCAACAATACAATCACGAACAACAGCGAGGATGGTATTTCCCTCGAAGATTGTACTTATTACACCATTCTCAACAACACCATAGCCAATAATGGCGAAAATGGGATTAATTTTGAAGACCACGGTTATTTCAACACTCTTGTACACAATGTCATCACACACAACAATCTGAGTGGGGTGAGCCTATTGCATTACAGCGGGTTCAACACCATTTTCAATAACACTATCACGAACAACAACTATTGTGGCATATTGCTAGGTTATGATAACGAGAACAACATGAGCAAAAACATCATTACGAACAATAATTTCGGGATCTTCCTGTCAACTGGGAGTAATGATGATAATGTTACAAAGAACACCATCACATTCAACTCGAAAGGCGTGTTCCTCTCGCATGCTGACAACAACATTATCACTGGTAACAATATCTCAAAAAATGAGCAAGGCGTTTATATTATGTATTCAACGAAAAACATGGTAGTCAGAAATAATTTTATAGAAAACAAACAGCAGGCATTTTTTTACCAAAGTAAAAATTCATGGAATCAGAACTATTGGAATCGGCCGCATATCTTCCCCAAACTCATTTTCGGTAGAATCGGAAGACTCTCGTTGATACCGTGGATTAATGTTGATTGGCATCCAGCATTACTGCCAAATGATATTCCCGAGGTAGGGTGATAGAAATTAAAAAACTCTTAGCAATAGGCATCATCTTTCTTTTCATCGGTGTCGCAGTCGCACCAAGCATCAACTCCAGTGTCGTAAAAGCATCTGATGACCTTGTTGAAGTGACCTCACAGGCATGAGGCATCCAGGGATTCGGGAACACTACCGTGAAGCTCACCACACAACAATACCAAGACCTTGAACAATATTTTGTCAATTTCAGAGCAAGATTGAATCAGACGTCAACCAGGGAGGAAGCTGTTCCTTTGTTCAAGGATGCGGTTGTGGAGTTGAACAAATATGGGTTGTTGCCGAAGGGGATGAGTGTTCGAGCTGTTCAAAGGCTAATAGTAAACAGGTTTCAGTTTTTACAGCAATTCTTAGAACCTGATGACAATAAAAATCACGTGGGTTCAGATGTTAAGGAAAATCGTTACTGTCTGATCACAGGAAAAACTGGAAACACTTTTTATGAGAGTGGAATGATGGTATTTGTTGAGAAAATATTGGACTGGTTGCCTCATGAGTTTTACACCCTATTCCCCCTATTTGACGTTATACTTTTTCTTATGAGTGTTCTTCTTACTTGGATTAATCCTCTTGCTCTTGCATACAGGATGTATTTAGGCATCGTGACATGGGATGCTGAAATTCATTATATTTATGGGTATGATCCTGCATTGGGTTGGATATATACAAGAGGAACTAATGGGACAGTGTCCTACAATGGTACATTGTATGGATATCTGCCATACAAAATGGGCTTATATGGGGGGCTTGGCTTTGTTGAGAGAGATACATTTGGAGGAGTTGAAGGTTTTACAGGGATAAAACTTTTACTCCCACGGTTGTATTCCTTTTATCTTGGTTCTGCCATGAGAGTAGCAATCGGTACAGAGCCACCAGACTGGCCTTGAGCCACAGGAGTGTAACAGAATAATCATCTGAAATTGTCGAATGATGCTTGACAAGATGATCATTTAGATTTCCCACAAAAACATAATCTAGAACCGTGTCCATGCTTGACCGCTGCATTTATATAAAGATTTCTGTTTCTGTGTTTTAGTGCTGTTTTTATTGCATATCTGGACTTGGGCTTTGAATGTCAACTATATCATCCCGGTTCGAGCCCATTAAGCAAAGGTTCAGGTAAGAGGGCGGTCTCCCCTGTTATAGTGAAACCATGACCTCCAAAAAGAATTCAAGACTGAAGAGCAAAACTAAGGTTTCAATAACGGATCAATACAGATATCACAGCAGCAACGGATGATTATCATCCTTTACAAACATAGCGACTCTCGTAATTTTTTTATAACTATCAATGATTAGCATAAATTATGATTGAAAACAGTGTTAATGCTTGTCATAAAAGGTTGCCTGAAAGGTGTTTCTCGATGAAAAAACAAGGGGTAACTGAGGAAAAACAGGTGAAATTTACCTCTTGGTTTTGCTCAATCCAAATATCATTACCAACAAGTGATATATTCCGGTAATGTACACCTTCTTTACAATCATCAGATTGAACGAACAAGGTCGGGTACCTGCTGCTGTTCATCGGCAGGTTTTCATACAGATGTTCTTCTGCATCAAACACCCGGGCTTCATGGGTGTGCCCTGCGAGGACCACATCCACATCATATTTTTTACATAGTTCGATGAACTGTTCCCTTTGATGTATAAAAACATCGTACATGTCACCATCTTGATTTCGAAGGTTTATCGCAGGATGATGCATAAGGATGATTTTATGGGTGGTGGAACAATCGTGCAGGTGTTCATCTAACCAGGCGATATCATTGTTGGTCAGACCGACAGCAAGAGAATTAATCTTGTCGCTATATTTTGCATAGGAATTCGGTCCCGAATTCATGAAAAAGAGGCTCAGATTCTTGAAGGTTATGACATAATGATCATGGTCTTTGATATGAATCTTATTAACGAAGAGATGGTAATTACATAATTCCCGATAAGGGTAATAATCGTGGTTCCCTGGAGTGAAATACACAGGGATCGAACAATTTTTATCAGCGTAGAGTTGTGTATTATTTTGATAAAAACATTGTGTAAAGGCATGGTAATTCAGAGCACCGAAAAACCCTTCACCCCATTCTACTAAGTCTCCAGTGATCACTACAAACGCAGGTGGCGTTTCAAAAGTGGTAATGTACTGTAAAAGTGAAATAAGCCAATGTTTCCTGGTTTCATTGTGATCATACCAATTGCTGGCCACATGTGTATCGGTGATATGAACAAAATAAAAATCACCAGTGCTCTGATTTTTCTGTAGAACAATAGCTGGTTCATTAATAGGGCTTTGAGTTGAGCCCACCACAACCATTCCATTGAGCATCAAAACAATGAAAAAAAGTGACACAACTTGTAATTTTAATTTGTTCATAACGATAATATCTTTTTTCAGATTATAAACTTACCCACAAGACATGAGTATAATATCGTAATAATGATTTTTCGATAATATGATGTTCTAAGATGCTTAAAGAAGGAAAACGATTTTCAACCCTTTGTATGAATTTTTATCTTTTCCAAACATTTAAATGAATCAACAGGATAATAACTCATAAGAAAATCTGAGTTCAGGGGGGTGAAAGGACATGGAAAACAAATTAATGAGAAAAGGATTGGGTAAAAAAGTTCTATCTTCTTTACTTATTATATTCTTTTTAATTATATCGATATCCCAGGGTCTAGCTGATTCAAATTCTTTGAAAGAAACAGAATGTTGCGGCTTCATTGTGCCATTGGTTAAATACAAAGATGCCGTCCTTGAGGATCTGGTAAATTGTAAAATAAGAAACATGATCAATGATTTTCTAAGAGAACAAATCTCTGTTTACTGGATCGCAACAAATGTAACAGCTTCTATTAGAAGTATCGAGGGAGAAATTGAGCAAGATAAATTTTTTGAAAGAGGGACGTTTATAATCCTATTTACAGGAAATAATACCCTCGATGTAAAGATAATAGCAATTGCATGTGATTATAATCAGAGCAACGAGGCCGAAGAGAATAATACGATAAAAATTCCAGTATACCTATTACAGGAACCTTTACTTCAAATGCAAGCGTATCTATTGTCCGAGGTGAAGTTGGCACAATATGCAAGTCTCATTACCGCAGGAGAGATATGTTATGTGGAAATATCGAATAGATGTGGTTTTTTGACCTTTGAGCTCTTGAATGAAACGGAAGTAGGAAGTAAATTAAACAATAAAGCGTTCAACGTTCTTACGCGTGTGGGAGATGATCAACACGAATACTCATCTTTTTTAAAATCATATTACTATGGGATTTTGGAGGACGTAAAATACAATGCTTCAAATAAAATAAGAACATTTGTGTATAATGGTGGAGGATATATTGGATCTTGTGGTGGTGCTGAAAAAGCTTGTGCTGGGATGATGCTTGGGCCAGTATCAATTTATTTTAAAAGGAGGGCATACAATCCTAACCTTTCTAGTTATGGGTTGTACGCCATAGCCGATGTCATATTCATCCCATGGAACAATAAAACAGGGAGGATACCAGTAGAAATTGTTGATGACTCACATCCAGTTACATTTGGATTAAACAGGACTGTTTGGGATCTTCATCTAGGAGGACCAAAGTTTAACCACATCGGATGCAACACACATATTATCGCTAAATTTTCCGGTCAAAATAATATGTCTGGATTCCCGAGTTGGCTTTCGTCATCTTTTGGCAGCGGTAGAGCTGTGCTTTTTAGTACTCACCCGGAGATTTCAGGATATTATAATACTAATGATAGCAAGGATGGAAGAACAATCATTAGTAATGCTTTGTTTTACACAACATCAAAGGGAAAAAAAGAGATGAATACTTCTCAATCCAGAAGTCTTTCATTTATCATTACCATATGGGATAAAACCGATGACTTGATACTAGGTGAACCAGAGAACGTCTTCAATGCGATGAAAACCAATATTAATAGAACTATAAATGAAACTCTCAATTTGAGTGAGTACATAAGAAAATTGATGGTAATGGCCAGAGAAATAGCATCAGAAAAAGGTGTCAATTTAAGTAAAGATCTGAAATTATTTGGCCGCGGATCTCTAAGTGAATCACGAAAAGAATATTTAACTCATTTTATAGATTATTTAAATAATACCATAGAAACACTAATAACGATTGAAGAAATCTATCCCTTGTTGATAAATAATTCTGAGTTTCAAAAAAGCTTGGAAATGTTAAAAACTGATTTATCAATCAGAATCAATGAAACCAGAAATATCTGTGCGAATAGTCAAGAGATATGTATGGATTATGAAAAATTTTTACAAAACTACCAGAAATATCCCTGGCGATCAATACTTTGGGAACTTTTAATAATGGACACAGCACATAGCCTATATCGAGAAATTTTTTCAGGGCTTCATTTTGTTCCCCAAACGTATTTCAATTCATTGAAATTTTTAAGGACTAGTTGGTATAACTACGAAGTCACCGTAGCAATTTAAATCGTTATTTTTATCATTGATTCGCACAAAAACATGTGTTAAAACCGTGTTAATGATTCTCACAACACTCATGACAGCTTTATATACCAGCAGAAAATGTCTTATGAGAAGGCAAATACCAATAGTAAATATCAAGTTAGCTAACGCTTAAAGTGGATGAAAAGCAAGATCGCGTGACGATATGGCCCTAAGAATAAAGGAGATGATGACTGACCCGGAGAAACGGGCGAGACTCTTGTTTTGGATCTGGATCATTTCCATGGTTATGACGGTGTTCGGGTACCTCGTCATATTTTATATTTTATTTTGGACGCATGCATAAAAAAGAAAAGCTCTCAGTGGATGAGAGCATCGTTTTATGGTCCTTGTGTCTCTGGTGGCGTCGGTGTGGCGTCCTCTACCTTGATTCTCATCCCATAGAACGATCGGTACACGAAGTACATCGACACTGCGAGGAATAAGACGAACAGGGAGAGCGTCGCAGGGTTCGCCGCGTTGCCTTTTCCGAACTGATTTGACAGTGAGACCGAGAGTTCAACGGCAAGCAGCCCGAACAGGGTCGTGAACTTGATGATGGGGTTCATCGCGACCGATGACGTGTCTTTGAACGGGTCACCGACCGTGTCACCAATGACGGTTGCCGCATGTAGCTCTGTTCCTTTCTGCTTGAGGTCAACTTCCACGACTTTCTTAGCGTTATCCCAGGCTCCCCCGGCGTTTGCCATGAAGATTGCTTGGAATAACCCGAAGATCGCTATCGCGATGAGATACCCGACGAAGAAATAGGGCTCCAGGAACGCAAAGGCAAGGGTCGCGCAGAAAACCGCGATGAAGATGTTAAACATACCTTTCTGTGCGTACTGCGTGCAGATCTCCACGACTTTTTTACTGTCGGCAACCGAGGCTTTTTCGACTCCTTCGAGTTTAATGTTTTTCTTGATGAACTCGACCGCGCGGTACGCCCCCGTGGTGACCGCTTGTGTTGATGCACCGGTGAACCAGTAGATCATCGCGCCTCCCGCGATGAGACCAAGGAAGAATGGCGGATGCAGCAGCGAAAGGTTCCCGATGAGCGCTGGATCCAGTTTATTCGTCAGAAGGATGATGATGGAGAAAATCATCGTTGTTGCGCCCGCGACCGCGGTGCCGATGAGCACGGGTTTTGCGGAGGCTTTAAAGGTGTTGCCTGCGCCGTCGCCTTCTTCTAGGAGTTCTTTCGCATGCGTGAAATCAGGGTCGAACCCGAACTCGTTATGAATCTCCTCTTTTACGTTTGGTACCTGCTCGATTAAGGAAAGCTCGTACACGGACTGTGCGTTATCCGCGACAGGTCCATAGGAGTCAACAGCGATTGTCACAGGCCCCATCCCGAGGAACCCGAACGCAACTAGTCCAAACGCGAATACCGCGGGTCCAAGGACGACCGCTGGTGCGATCATTAAGATGCCTAACCCCATGGTGCTGACGATGTACGCAATCCCCATGAGCAGCAGAATAGCGAACCCAAGCCAGTACGCACTGAAATTGCCTGCGACGAACCCAGACAGGATGTTCAACGATGGTCCTCCTTCACGGGAGGCGGTCACGACTTCTTTGACATGACCGGATTTTGTCGAGGTGAACACTTTGACGAACTCAGGGATCACCGCACCTGCAAGGGTGCCGCAGGTGATGATGATGGAAAGCTTCCACCAGAGCGTGTTGTTTCCTCCTAGATTAGGGATAAGGAAGTAGGATGCAATAAAGGTCATAAGGATTGAGATAAACGAGGTGATCCAGACCAGTGAAGTTAGTGGTGCTTCGAAATTCATTGTCGTTGCTTTCGCATAACGTGCTCGCGTAATCGCATCATTAATCAAATAGGAGAGGCTACTGGCAACAATCATTAAAATACGCATGATGAAAATCCAGACAAGGAGGATGATTTGTATTAAAGGATCATTGATGGCAAGGACGATAAAGGAGATGAGTGCAACCCCGGTGACACCATAGGTTTCGAATCCATCTGCCGTGGGTCCCACTGAGTCTCCCGCGTTATCTCCCGTGCAGTCTGCAATGACTCCTGGGTTTCTGGCGTCATCTTCTTTGATTTTAAACACGATTTTCATGAGGTCTGAACCGATATCCGCGATTTTTGTGAAGATACCACCGGCAATCCGTAATGCCGCTGCCCCGAGGGATTCTCCGATCGCAAACCCAATGAAACAGGGACCTGCGTAGGACCCGGGAATGAACAGCAGGATTGCAAGCATCATGAAGAGCTCCACGCTGATGAGGAACATGCCAACGCTGATGCCTGCTTTGAGGGGGATTTGGTTCACAGGCAATGGTTTCCCGCGCAGGCTTGCAAATGCTGACCGGGAGTTCGCAAGGGTGTTAATGCGGATGCCGAACCACGCGACCCCGTAGCTGCCTGCGATGCCGATTAAACTGAACATAAGGATGACGAAGACGCGGAAGATCTCAAAATGGAGGAGAAACCCAAAGTAGATGATGATGACCGCGCCGATGAACGCCCAGAGAATAAGGAGGAACTTCCCTTGGGTGACGAGGTAGGTCTTACAGGTTTCATAGATCAAATCAGAGATATCCCGCATGGATTTGTGAACAGGGAGGTTTTTTACCCGTAGGTAATTAAATAACCCGAAGAGGAGTCCAAGGAGACAGACAATAAGGCCGATCCCGAGGAGTAACCGGGCGTTGATACCAAAAAATTGAACCGTGCTTAGATCCGGGACGACCAGGTTTGCCTCCCCGCCTGCTTCCGCAGCCATGGTTGAAGGGAGAGCTACGACAAAAAAACCGGCGATGATCATCAAAAGAGCAAGGAACCGATGAATTGGTTGTCGTGGTTGATGTACATGCTTCTCTTTACATTGTTCTGTATTTGATTGGGTTTCCATAGGAAAACACACTCCTCCAGTAAATGCTATACCCGGAAACTAGCACACTCTATTTTAACGTGTCGTTTCTTCTCAAAATTCTATTGGAGAAAGACGGTGTTACATCCCCCAGAATTTATTCGTCTTTCGTTTAATATCAAGGATCTTATTCAGCACGTCCTTTTCGTCTTCGTTGAGGACCTCTAAAAGCCGGAGTTTCTTCGCATCACTCTCCGGGATATCCGTGAAAAAGATGTCACCGCCCTTGATCTGACGGCCGACCGTGACGCCCTCTATGGAGATCGCGACCTCCTGTCCCTGGATCGCCTCAGCAATTCCTTTATTCTCAGATTGCATGCCTTTGATGCTGCCGATCAGCTTGCCGTCTTGGTCCATGAGCCGCATATCCACCTTGATTCTGCCACCAAGAACGCGTATCCCGATGACAGCTGGGTGGCTCACTCGGAACACATACTCAGGCAGGAACTTGATCATCCCAGGATGAATGTAATCCTCCCTGCGTTTCTTCTCAAGCTCCTCTTTTTTCTTCGCAAGCCATTCGTCATAATTCTCGATGATCGTGTAGATAACGTCCTCGTTAAACACTGTGACATCGGTACTAGCTGCATCCTCCTTTGCCTCAGGGAGCATCTTGACGTTGAACGCGAAAATCACGCGCTCAAGCGGGTTGTTGACCGCTGCCGTGTCGGTGATGTCGCGTTTTGAGATGTTCCCGATGTCCACCTTCCTGATATGGATCCCCTTCTCCCGTGATTCTTTCACGAGCGCCTCGAGAGACCCGATGGTATCTGCTTTGATGTACAGGCCGTCTTTATCGAGGTCGATCTTCACCTGGGACTGCTGCTGTATCTCCTGGATGAGTTCAGCTTCGTTTCCGTGAGCCGTCCGAAGGGGCGCGCCAGGGACGACACGATCGAGGTCCGGTGCTGATATCTTGATACCGCAGGCGGCATGAACCTCCTTGACGCTGTCAAATCGCTCCCGAGGATCGCGAATCTCATCCATGGGTTTTGGTTTGAGCAGCGCCTTGATCTTGGTGACCAGCGGCTCGTCGTGTGTTCCAAGGATGATCGTGTCCTCTTTTTTGAGCATGCCACTGTAGATAATCGCATCAACCGTGGTTCCTAACCCGACGTCTTCTTTCACCTCAAGGACGGTTCCTTTCGCTGGGCCGCTTTCACTCTTCAGCTGCTCCTCGAGGAACCGCTGGGCAAGCCCGACAAGGATCATGAGAAGCTCGGGGACGCCCTCCCCGGTTTTTGCGCTGACGGGAATAATTGGTATGGTTTTCGTAAAATCCTTGACGTTGAAGTATAGATCAGATTCGAACCCTTTATCATAGATCACGCCGATGAGATCATAGAGTTTCTCCTCAAAGAGGCGTTTGGTCATCGGACGCTGGTTTTCGATCCGCTGAGCAGCGACCTCGGTGCTGCTGCTGCTACGCTGCCAACCATTGATCGCATCGATCTTGTTCGCTGCAATCACAAACGGGGTTTTATACTGGCGAAGAATGCTGATCGATTCATGGGTCTGTGGTCGGAACCCTTCGTTGATGTCGATGACGAGGATTGCGATGTCTGCAAGCGACCCGCCCCGCGCCCGTAGCGTGGTGAACGCATGATGTCCAGGCGTATCAATGAAGAGAAGACCCGGAACTGAGAATTTCTTCCCGCCGAGAAGATCCCCGCACATCGTATAGATCGCATCGATGGGTACCTCTGTTGCACCGATATGCTGGGTGATCGCACCCGCTTCTCGCGCAGCAACCGTTGAGCCTCTGATGTAATCAAGTAGCGAGGTTTTCCCGTGATCGACGTGACCCAGGACGCTGACGATTGGCTGACGGGTGTATTTCGAGGGTTTCGCCATGGTCGCTCACCTGCTTTTTAGGAGCGTAGATAAAACAAGCTTTTAAAAACATATGGGTCAAGGTGTTGTTTTTTTTCTCTAAAAACGGTTGGGCAATAACCATAAGTTATGGGGGTAGTTCAAGAGTCGCATGACGCGACCGCATGGTCTCCTCGGTTTCCCCTTTTTTTTTCATAAGCTCGGCGATGATGCTGTCAAGGAAGATCCATGCGCTTGCCTCAAACAGCGTGCCGAGGGGTGCGAACTGTTTTCGTTCTTTTTCCGTGCATTCCGAGGAAAGAACGACTGCCACATCCGCATGCTTCGTTAACCGTGAATCCTTCCTCCCGGTAATCACCACGAGTCGTGCTCCGATATCATGGGTGATATCCGCGGTGATGACCGCGGGGATGGTTTCCCCTGACCCGGAGACGATGCAGACAAGGTCGTTTTTTTTCACGGGCGCGCCAATGGTTTCTCCAATCACAAACGTCTGGAACCCAAGGTGAACCAGCCGTATGGCAAACGCCTTGGCGACAAGTCCGGACCGTCCAGCACCGTAGACGAAAATACGTCGTGCCTTAAAAAACGCGGTGATGATTTTCGCGACATCTTTTTTTGAGACATCCAGTAAAATACCCTGTGTCTTTCGTTGAATATACTCGATGGAATCCTGATACGCCTCCTGGTTGCTCATGAGACCTCTGAGAGATCCTTGTAGTAGGCGACTTCTTTGCCTGTCCGCTTCATGATCGCTTTTTCAACCTGAAGCCGGACGTACACAGCATCATGCTCTAACAAGGGTGATTCGGAGATGAGGGTGACGTTGAGCTTGCGGTCAAGGATGATGTCGATGAGGGGTGCCAGTGGCATATCCCCTTTTTTTATGGGGAGGTGATACAGTTCATTGCCGTTTTCATACAGAACCCCTGTGATATGGATGATGTACTGGCGAAGGCGTAGCGGTTTTAATTGATCAAAGATCGCTTCAAAGTCTTCTTTTTCTTTGAGACAGCCGTTCCCACGGGCATGGATATGACCAAGGTCTATGACTGGTATCAGGTCTTTGACACTCTTGCAGACTTCGATGATTTCTTCGAGGCTGCCGAAGACTTTTTGTTTCCCCATGGTTTCCATGGCAAGCTTTGTTTTGAGTTTTTCTTTTTTCAGCATGCTGATGATTCTTTTTGAATTTTTGATGATGAGTTTCATGGTTTTTTTCTGGCTGTTGTCCCCGTAGAACCCTGGGTGGATGATGACGGTCTTTGAGCCGATGCTGTCCGCCATCTGCGCTGATTTAAGGATTTTTTCAAAACTCATCGCAGTTTCTTCCTTGTCACCAGCAAGGTTGAGGTAATAGGGTGCATGGACATGGATTTCGATGTCGTTTTTCTGCGCGTAGTCCTTGATGAACTGGGCTTCCTCGTCGGAGAGGATGTACAGTCCGCGAACGAATTGAATCTCAATGGCGTTTAAATCGAGGTTTTTATGCGTGTAGACGATCCCGTCCTTATTGGTTCGTCCTTTGCAAGATAATGGAATTCCTGCTTGTCCGATTCGTATCATTCTCTTCCCTCCACTTCGTTGTTGGAAACGAAAGGTTCTTTTATGACCAGGTGAAAATAGGTTATGCTAACTCCTCAAGGCGACTCATGATGTTCCAGATAAGGGTCCGCCCATGGAGAGGAATGTTTGGGTCATTGGCAAGCTCATCAAGGATGGATGTCGCAGAGGAGACCCGCAGGTCGATCGGGTCGTTTGGTTTCAGTAATATCTGTTTGACTTCTTCCGCCCCTCTTCTGATGTTTCTTGGTATAGAGTTATCCTCACTAATCATATTTAAACCGTCACAAATCTGATCCAATTTTTTTGTATCAGCAGGCATATCGGTCACCCCTAAACCTGAGGGTAATCACAAGGTCGGATAAAAATATTTGGGCCTGGCAGTTCATTGTTGATACTCTGCATTGAACACCCTTAGTATCTCTTTGGCGATCGTTTCCCCGATGCCATGAACTTCGCAGAGGTCTTCTTCTGTCGCGTTCGCGATCGCGTGGATACTGCCAAAGTGCTGGAGGAGCCTTTTTGCGAGCACCACGGAGATGTTCGGGAGCCCTTCGATGATGAATTGCTGCTGCTCCTCTAGCGAGGTCGCCCATTTTTCTCCCCGGATTGCGACTGCTTTGTTGCCTGCTTTTTGTTCCCGCTGCGCCATCACGTATAAGAAATCAGCTGTTTCTTGAGGGGAGTGTGTCGTAATAAGGGGGATGCCGAAATCGATTATGATGGAGGCGAAGCTTCCGAAAATCGCGTTATGGGTGATGTTCCTTTTTATCAGGAGCCCTTCTCCTTCGACGATAAGGATTGGTCGCGAGTATGCGCTGCGCAGGTTCCTCATCTGCATGAAGAGCTTCCCGTCGATGAGAGAGTTAAGGAAGTCATCGACGGTTTTACGTTCAATCCCGATGCGGGTGGAAAGCACGTAGTCGCCGACATCGAGCTGCTGGGCACTCACCTCCGCTTCCTTTAGCGAGAGGTAGCGGATAACCGGTGATCGTGACTCGCGATGGTCGACAATGATTTTCACCCTTGCTTCCTTTGGGAATTCCTCAAGTTTCCGCTGGTTTTCCTCATGCACGGCTGCCTGGTAGAGTTCCGCGGGGTCCTTTATTTTGTTTTTCAGAGCACTTCTCAATACTTCGAGTTCACTATGCATTTTACGTTCTTTTTGCCGGGAGGACCAGTAGTATGCCTCGTCCGGGGTGCCCTTCGCGATGAGGATGATGACTTTTCCTGGCTTTTTTCGCGCGGTCCGCCCCTTCCTCTGGATGGTTCTTATCTCTGATGGGACTGGTTCGTAAAAGACGACAAGGTCCGTGGAGGGGATGTCAAGTCCTTCCTCTGCGACGGAGGTCGCAATCAGAACGTTATATTCTCCTTCTTTGAATCGTCGGATAATGTCGATTTGTTCCTTCTGGGTGAGGCCTTTGTCGTTTTCTCTCGCCGCCTGCCCGATGAAGCGTACCGGCCGGGCAACAGGGACTCCCTCGAGTTGTTTCAGTACATACTTAGAGGTGTCTCGGTAATGGGTAAAGATAATGATTTTCGATTGTTGATTGGTGGTGAGTTGGTCGCGTACGATCGCAATAATCTCTGGTATCTTCGGGTGTTCAATGTTCAGTGATTTGATATGGGCGACCGCTTCGAGGACATTCGGGTCTCTGAGGATGTCGCGGGATGCCTTGCTTCCTCCTTTTGAGCTTGCTTCGGTTACCATCCGTGAAAAATAAGTGCTCAGGGCGTTGACCCCCTGTGTTTGGAGAAGCTCGATCGCATGGGCGAGCTTGATTGCTGCGTTTTGCACCGAGGCCGCTTGAAACAAGGTTTGTGAAGGATGAGGCTCCGACCGTAGCTCCTGCTGGATTCGTTGCTGAACCTCTAACAGTTTCTTCCTGTTAATGAGTGCGACGGAGGCGGTGTCAAGCACCCCTATTTTTTTGAGGATGTCGAGGCGTTCCGAAAGCGCTTTTCTGAGGAGCTGGAGCGTGTAGGTGAACTCTGGGGGGAGCGTGACCTCCTTCCATCTCATGTCGAGGTCATGGACGTACGGACGCACGTCCGGGTCTGTTTTTGTCCGGATCTCGATGTTGGTGATCTCAAGGTTTTTGCAGACTTCGAGGATTTCGGGGAGGTCGTACCCTGGTGATGCGGTCATCCCGAGGCTTCGTCGTTCTTCTCGTTGTTTCTTGTACATCTCCGCGATGAACACGTAGGAGTAATTCCCGACGGCTCGGTGCACTTCATCAAAGATGATCAAGGATGTTTTCGAAAGGTCATAGCGTTGGGAGATGAGATCGTTTTCGATGACCTGGGGTGTTGAGACGATGATGCGTTTGTTTTTCCAGAGTTCTATCCGTTTCTCTGGGGCTATTTCTCCAGTGAAAACCGCGACCGCGTCCTCCAAGGTAAGGATGCTTGTCAGAAACTGGGCATGTTGGTTCACGAGTGGCTTCGTCGGCGAGAGGAACAGGATGTTGTTGTCTTTTTTTGCAAGCTCCTTTGCGATGACCAGAAGCGCAACGATGGTCTTTCCCATCCCTGTAGGGAGGACGACGAGCGTGTTTGCTTGGCTAGCGGCCTGAGCGATATTGTACTGATAGTCTCGTCGTTCTATTGAATCTGGTTTGATAAAATCCTGGTGGATGTACACGAATGTGACAACCTGTGAAGGTTTTTGTATGTTTGGGAACGGTTCAGAGATGACCACTCAGCTCGCCCATTTTTCAGCATAATGCAGCACTTAGTGTGAGATAGTTTGTCATCATTGTGGTCTGGTGTTCTCATGAGGTAGGAATTTTTAAGAGTTTCTACGGAACGAGGGCGTAAAAATTCCAAATATTTATATGAGTTGAGATGATTGATCCTTGGTGGTGTGGATAGAGTTCTTTTCAGTCTCTGTTCCGTTATGGTCCGTCTTGTTATGCGCGTTGATTGTCTGTATGTTCATCTGGTTTTTCCTTCGTTTTACCTTGAAACTTCTGCTGTTTTTCATCGTGTTTTTTGTGCTGTTAATGATCCTTGATGGGCTTGGTGTGTTTACCTGGATTAATCAAAATATTTTATCCAATTTTTTATAAGTGTCGAAGGGTGATGAAAAAAAGTTGATAGGTTTTACTTGGGGGTATCACTGTTGATTAACGCCAGTGCATCGTTAACGTCACGGACGAGGATTTCGAGATCGAAGGGCTTTTGGATGTAGCTGTGTATGAACGGTTCTAGTTCCTTCATTTTTTCTGGGTCTGTGCGTCCGCTGGCGGTAATAATGGATAACGTGATGTTTTTCTCAAAACCCTGTTTGATGATTTCTTGGATGGTGGTCCAGCCGTCCATGAAAGGCATCATGAGGTCCATGAGAATGACGCCTTTGAAACCTCGTTTCAGTTCGTCAAGGCAGTCCATGCCGCTATCGACCGCGAGGACCTCGAAGTGATGCTGCTCAAAGATCGTCCTGAGAAACACCAGGAGGTCGGGATCGTCATCGACAATCATGATTTTCTTATTCCTTTTTCTCTCGGTAGTTATCATTCTCTCGTATGCTATACTTTAATAGAAATATTATTTATACGTATGCTTGGAGAATTACAAAATGAAAAAATATCATGGTCGACACCAGGAGAAATATCACACGACGAGACCAGCTTTTTCATCGAACAGCCCATAATAAGTTGCTTAACTCTCCGAGTTGCTCAGGAGTAAGCGTCTCAACCCGCTGATCCAAATAGGGGAGCTCCTCATGGTCGCCAAACAGGGAGGTGATGGTGTACCTGATTTTTTTACGTCGATGGTTGAACAGCTGTTTGATCAGCTCAAAGAAGAACCTCTCGTTTGCCACATCAAATGGTGGCTTTTCCCGTGGGATCAACTCGACGATGCTTGAGTCAACCTGTGGTGGCGGGGAAAAACAAGTCCTCGGCACATGCTCGAGGATTCTACAATACGCCTTATAATATACCCCGATGGTAAGACGAGAATACTCTTTCGTTCCTGGTACTGCTACAAGGCGTTCAGCGAAATCCTTCTGATAGATGAGGATCGCCTTCGAAAACGGATACTCAAGCAACTTGAAGGTGATCGGTGAGGAAATCTGAAAGGGTAGATTCGAGACGATTTTCGTGAAGCGAGGAAGCGCTGAAAAATCGACCTCGACAGCGTCCCCATGGATCAACATCACATTCTCAGGGAGCCCGATCTTCAACTGCTGCACGAGTCGAGCATCCAGCTCTATCGCAACCACCTGTTTTGCTTGCTGTGCTAGCAGGCGGGTGATGATTCCCTTCCCTGGACCAATCTCAAGAACGACATTCTGTGGTGTCAGCCCTGCGTACTCAACCTCGCGTTGAGCAACAGCATCATCAATCAAAAAATGCTGACCGAGCCTTTGGCCCACCATAGTCTCAATGGTCGTGCTCGTACTCGTGTGAGAGCGGCGGGCGGGTGAAGATTCGGTACTTCTGATTCGGGTCCGTAAGCTCAAGCTCGATCCTCTTCGAGATAAGCTTATCAGGGGATCGCAGAAAATCAATACGGTCCTGCATCTCTTTGAACATCTCGAACGGCTTTTTCTTCCGTTCATCAAGAATCTCCATCATCATCTTCTTCCCAAGCCCGGGCAGAAGCTCAAGCACATGGAAACGGGTGGAAATCGCAGAAGCCTCGTTGAAGAACTTCACATACCTCGCCTCATTATTATGAACGATGTCAAGCAGCACGTACGGAAGCTCGCCATGGGCCGTCGAGGTGAGATCCTCGTAGTTCACCCGGCCTTTGATCTTCTCGATTTTGGTGCGCAGCGCCGGGTCTTTACCGACATAAATCCGCTCGCCGACCGTAAAGGTCATGTCTCGCTTCGGGATGAGCTCAAGGAACGTGAATTGGCTTTCGCCGATACCATACACCACTGGGTTTCTTTTGAACGGCGGAAGATCCCCTCTTCCTTTTGCCAAGTAATCCAGAACATACACATAGTCCTCCATGTCTCCTACCCCCACCAATTAATCAACGGAATGTTTTTTCACAATCTCCAAGATTGCTTTAATTTCTTTGTCATTCGGTGTGTACCGCTCTTTCGCGAAGATAGCCTTCACATCATCCTCCGTGTTCGGAAGGATATCAGCTATTTTATACGCCTGCATTTCCTCCACATGCTCAACCTTCATCAGCTCAGCGATTAAATCCTTCGTCTGCTTTGCAGAAAGACGCGCGAAACGCTCTGCGTGCTCAAGCGCGATCTTCTGCTCATAGATCAATTCCTTTCGTTCTTTACTGATCTTCTTTAACATATTTTTTACTTCAGCAAGGGACACTATTTTTCCGGTTTCCTCCATCTCCATTACACAACTCTCCCTAGGTGCTCTGGACGGACAATCAGGGTTTTATGTTTCTTCCCAACCGTGATGCCGACGAGATACGCATCTCCTTGCATACCCACAATTTTACCGGTATAGCCCTGGAAACGGTGATGGGGCATCCCCTTGTGTACTGCGGAGTCAATATCAACGCTGACGCTTGACCCTATTTCGAACTGCTGCATTGCTCTCGTGATTGCCGAGATCCCGCGGGTTCGCGGTTTTTTTCGCATGATGTATCTGCTTTTACTTCGTGTTCCTTTTGATCGTTTCATAGGTGTTATTCCCCCTTGACATCAATGACGTCGAGTTCCTTGACTGTGCAGGGAATGCCGATGAGTTCACTGAGATTCGGGCGGGTTTTGTTCTCATCGCCGGACACGAACTCCTTCACATAGGTACCAGATTCGGTCTCTAGGGTAAGGGTTGCTCTTGTACCCTCTACAGCTTCGACGGTGCAAGTGTATATCGTTCGTTCTCTAACCTTGTTGGCCCGGCGATGGGCCACCCGAGTCGGTGTCATCTGTTGTATTAGTTTACCCCGTAATGTCTGAGCCACCTTTATAAGTTTTTCTTTATTCAACGATTGTTCTCCCTCAATGGTCACTCGATAGGTTTTTCTGAATTCTGCTGCCTTGATACGCACGATTTCATCCCGATCTGAGAATCGTAGCGAGGACACCTCAATTTCATTCTTTGCGTATTTGTTGATTTCACGTTCGAGAAGGTGAAGATCGATGTTCCTTATTTTTGGATTTTTTATCTCAAGAATGAACGGTCTTCCATTCCCAAGCATGAGGGCGTCGATGTCTTCTCTGCCGCTCCCATGGAACGACTCATCCGCGCCCTTGGCAGCTTCTAAAGCCTTCTGTGCGACAAGTTCCTCGACGCTGGTCGGGTACAGTTTCCCAGAGTAATCACATCGCTTGCAACCTTTCCCCCGACAGATAGGGCATGGCCATTTCGTCTGCGGGATCCCGCGTTTCAGTTTCTTGTACCGCCCGTAAATAAACAGCGAGCTGATCTGCAGCTGCACCACGTCGAAGGCCGTATCGATGACCGCCATGATATCAGGGTTCGGAATATCAACGGTTTTCCCAAGGCGAGGCTCAAGGATTTTTCCGACCTCCCGGTTGATCTCCATTTTTATCGGCTCTGCATCGGTCATACCAAGTTCGTCCCAGAGCTGCTGTTCTCGTTTCTGCAGGTCCTCGTCTATTTTCGATCCGACAAGGAACGTGTCATAGTCGTATTCCTTCAACGCGTCTGTTATCAGGTCTGCAAAGTGATGAATCTCACTCAGAAGCCCTTCACAGAGAAAACAGTCAAGAATAGGGGTTTTTTTCGCCTGATGAAGCTCCTTTCTGAGGTGTTGTCCTTTCTTTTCATTAGTCCCTGGCTCAAGGTCTTTTTTGAAAAGTCTTCCGAGGCACGCATCGCAGAGGTGGTATTTCTGAAGGATTTGCGATGTTTGCGTGCGTAACCGATCATTCATGGTATGGGCTGAACGCCCAAAGTTGTTTAAACATTTGCCTTGTGTTCTCAAGTGAGCCAGAGGAAATAAATCGCCCAAACAAGCGCGATACCAAAAGCGATAGGGACCGCCCAGAACCAGAGCGATGTCGATACACCCAGCGCGTACGCAAGCGATAGCACGAACCCCAACGCAAAGAACACGGTTAGAACGTCCCTATACTTCATACTCCTCAACGACCAGATAATCCCTTGTGTTTTAAAACGATTCCGATATTTCTCAACAAGATATCATCTTCAGGTTGTTGGCAACATTTTTAATAGATAAGCCGATACCCCGACCAGAAAAAACAGAGGCGAACAATCTATGGTTGAAACCGCTCCTTTCAAAGGTATGGTCTACAACAACAAAAAAATAAAAAAACTCGACGATGTCATGTCGCCACCCTACGACATCATCTCAGAGAAGATGCAAAACGAGTTGTACGAAAAAAACGAGTATAATTTCGTGAAGCTCATCCTTGGGAAAATCTACCCGGACGACACCGATACCAACAATCGGTACACCCGTGCAAAGCAACTCTTCGATGCATGGCAACAGCAAGGCATCCTCATCCCTTCGACGACACCCGCAATCTACCCCTATAAGGTTCAATACACGCTGAAAAACGAAAAAAAACAGATGAATGGGTTTTTCATCCTCCTCAAGCTCGACCCCGAGTACCGCACCGTGAAAGCACATGAAAAAACCCTGGCGAAACCCAAGGCAGACCGCCTGAACCTCATGCGCGCATGTTATGCGAATCTTGAGCCGATCCAACTCATGTACATGGACCAGCAGGATGCAATACGGAAAACCATGGACGAATCAGTCACAGAACCGCTCATACGCGTGAAAGGATACGACGGGTTCACCCACACGCTCTGGCGCCTTGATGACACAGAGATCGTCCAAGAGATTCTTGATGAACTGAAAGCAAAGATCCTTTTCATCGCAGACGGACATCACCGGTACCAAACCTCGATCAACTTCGCGCAGGAAAAACGCGAACAAACAAAAAACACAGACCCGAACGCCCCCTTCAACTATATCATGGTAGTGCTGTGCAACATGTTCGACCCTGGACTCTCGATCCTCCCCACACACCGGTTCATCAAAATGCCAAACGTGAACTTTGAGGACCTTACGAAAAAACTCGAGCAATACTTCACGGTCGAAAAAAAACCCGTACCATCAAAAAAGAACTACGAGAGACTCGGGAAACACATCATGAACGACATCGAAACAGCAACTACCCACAAGCTAGCGCTGTATGCAAAAGACGCGTACTATGTCCTCACCTTCAAGGACGAACGGGTCATGGACACGCTTGCAGCTGATCATTCAAAGACCTGGCGAACCCTGGACGTTTCCATTCTGCATAAACTCATCCTAGAGCAATTCCTCGGGATTAATGAGAAAAACCTGGAGGACCATGTGAAATATACAAGGGTCGACGCCGAGGCGCTCCAACTCGTGGACGAAGGCTCGTACGATTTCTCCTTCCTCATCAATGCCACAAAAATAGACCAGCTTAAGGCGATCGCGGATGCCAGCGAACATATGCCGCAGAAATCCACCTACTTCCTCCCCAAGATGCTCTCCGGGCTCGTCATGTACAAGATGTGACAAAGCCAGGCAGAATGTCACCGTGGCATCACGTCAAACAAACTATAAATAGTTGAGGCGAGAAAGGAGTAGTTGGTGAGGAAGGGAAAACAATACCTGCATTTTTTCTTCTTCATATTTTTCCCCCTTCCTTCCTCCCAGATTCTCAGTCAAAGGTCAATGTTTAAAAACACAATGTCGATTCACCCAGCGGATGAGTTTCTATAGCAATTTCTATGATGATATCGTCGCGGTGCTGCTACCGTATGCAAATATCATTTATCTGTTATTGATTGTAGCGATCGCCTCGTTGATCTTCGGCATCATCCTGAAACTGGTGAAACGACGACTCCTGAAAAACGTAAAATCGAAAGAACATCGCACGACAGTGACGATGTTCATTGACCTTTTAAAATACACCTTCCTCGTGTTCCTTCTGATCGTTGCGGTCTCCCTGTATTCCGGGAAACTCGGGGACCTCGGATTCATCGCCGGACTGCTCACCGTCGCACTTGGCTGGGCGTTGCAACGGCCGATCAGCGGTGTCGTCGCATGGTTAATCATCGTCACCCGCCGACCGTTCCACGTAGAGGATTATGTGAGCATCAAAAATGTTGAAGGAGTCATCACCAACATCACGCTCAGTCACATCATCGTTGACGAGGTCGGCGGGACCATTGGCGGCAAGGAGCTCTCTGGCCGCACCGTCATGTTTCCGACATCCGTAATCTTTGAGGAAGCAGTGACAAACTTCACCCAAAAAGACGAGTTTATCATCGATGAAGTAACCGTGACGATCACGTACGAGAGCAACCTTATCAAAGCGGAAGATCTTGTTAAGGACGCAGTGACGGCAATCCTCAAACCATATTGGAAACAGTATCCAACCTCTCTGAAAAAAGAGCCATATACACGTCTGAGTTTCAATGATGTCGGTGTATCTCTCATCGCCCGGTTTTCTATAAACATCTACGAACGCGATAAGGCCGAGACCGATATACGGCGAGAGATATGGACAAAGATTACAAAAACAAATGATATCGAATTTGCATGCACCGCTGCGAATTATCTCGTACAAAACCAAGGAAAGACCAATAGCTTATGATTTGTCCACCTGTGACTTTATTGTTTATGTAAAAGGGAAAGAAAGAACAAGTCGCCGCGTGGCAGCACAGTGAACGCTCCATGTTTGGTTGCTTGTAAAAACTTAGAATATCTGCTTGTGAACGGAGCAACAGAAAAATCTGTGCGCTTCACAAATTCCTGGATCACTTGAGTTGTTTCCTCAGGAGTAATCGTACATACCGAGTAGAGAAGGTACCCATGGTCCCTGACGTTCCCTGCGGCTTGTTCGAGTATGGACAGCTGTGTCGAAGGAAAATCATCGGAATCCTCAATATACTTTGCCTCCGGGTTCCTTCGCGCGGCACCCAGACCTGTGCAGGGAGCATCGACTAACACGACATCAAATACCTTTGAAGAAATGGTGTCTTCAACCTTAACATGTGCTCCATAGTCACCGCATCGCTTCGCTAAAATGGTACGCTTCGCGGCATTGGTGTCATAGGCAACGAGTTGTTTCGCATTCCGACTCAGAGACGCCATAGCAAGGGATTTTCCACCGTTCCCAGCACAGAAATCAAAAATGCTCTCGCCATAGGATGCGGCAAGGTGCGCGATAAACTGACTGTTTTCGTCCTGGACATGCGCGAATCGTTGCTGCAGCACCCCTGAGTACTTGCTCACAGAGGTCGTAAGGAGAGCGGTGCCAAGGACCGATCGCTCGGCAAAAATCTGTTCCTCATGCAACAGGTTCATGACCTGCTCAGGAGAGCTTCTGTTGAAATTCACACACAGCGTGGTCGGAGGCGTCTCATTCAGGTATCCAGCCCAGTCACCATAATCCTTTAAGACTCCTGCGACGTACGATGAACAAGAGTAATGGTACTCAAAGGGAAATCTGGAGGCCTCAGCCTCTGCGCCCTCCACAGCTAGTTTCACATAGAGTCTAGGATTTGGCTCAGCAGCTCGAGTGTCGAGAATATGGTCATACAGCTTCTTCCATCGCACGACGTTATGAACGATCTCCGCAACTGTCTCCCGCTGCTCTTTTGAAAGACCAGAGGACGGTAAAATATCACGCAGGCAGCGCGCCATGTTCCCTTTTTTGATGTACTTCGACACCACCTGTGTCGCAACCTGTTCTATCATATCGTTCAACCCCAGGGAATTGATGAAGTATGAATCCAGATGGCCAGAAATAACTAATGTGACCTTGTGGTTCATTCTTACAATCATCCGTTTTTCGTAATGATCCTCATTAACCACCAATTTTTATTTAAGGGTAACGGGCACTATCGGTATCGTTTCGTTCGAGCAATCATGATTCCCTTAAAGGTTGACTCCATCATGCTTCCTTAAGGGGAATGATAAGGAAACAAGGGGCGGGGAAAACCTTAAGAGGACGACGGTATTAGTACATCTCATCGGGGAGTGTCAGTATGCTTCAAGGAAAGGTTATCATCAATTTCCAATATGATGAAAAAAACGAGAAATGCTCGTGGGACATGAAGCAGGAAGGGAAAGACAAGCTAGACAACGATGATTTGATCCTTCTGTTCCAGCATTGTATCGGCGAGCTCATGACCGATTAATATCGACCTTTGGATTTCAAAAAAATCTCAATATTTCTATCGATCAATTTTTGTTATAAAAAATAAAAAAAAGAAGAAAAGGGTGTTATGCAGAGATGTTATAGGGTTGATGTTGTGGGTGCGTATCAAAATAAATTCGTGCCACCCCGAAGATGGCCTTAGGGAATTTCTGGAACAGAGGCTGTGAGAGTTTAAAGCCAATCCAATTGCTCCAGTAATTCGCATCCCAGGTGTCTCTGGACGAGAACTGGAAGGACGCCTGCCGTTTGTTGCCGATGAAGTTGTTAAATTCGATGACATCATCGCTGCTTGATTTGATGAGCAGTCCTTCCATGGCGCTTCCTTGGATATTATTGCTCTTTATCGTGTTCGTCCCAGCGCTTGTGAGGCGAATCCCAACCTGGTTGTTGGAGACATTGTTGCCGGAAATGGTGTTGACCGTGCTTCCAATACCCTCAATGAAGATGCCTTCCTTTGCGTTATTGATGATGGTATTATTCAGTATGGAATTGTGGTTGCTGCTCAAGGTGAGATCGATCCCCTGACCGTCGCTCCCTTTGATGATGTTTCCACTGATCACATCATAGGATGTCGATTGTGCCTGGATGCCGGAGAAGGTTTGATCGGAAATGATGTTGTCGGTAATAGTGATTTTATTCGTGGTCAGGGCCATAGTAATCCCATATCCCCCGTCTTTTATCAGATTGTGGTTGATGAGTACCGTACTAGCGGCGGTTGCTACCTCGATGACCGCTTCAGGGGTAACCCCAATCAGGGTAAACCCTGTGACCGTGACCTCACTTGTTCCTATCCTAACGGTGGGGTTCGTCCCTTGACCTTGGACAAAGGTGTTGTCCCTATCTTCGCCCATGAGGGTGATTTTTTTAAGCTTGGTATCAAGGTTTTCATTGTAGGTATTACTGTAGACATAGATGGTGTCACCGTTGCTGGAATTGTCGATTGCTTTCTGGATTGAAGTATAGTTGCCTGCTCCGCCACCTCCGACGTACAACCAATTCCCACGACTCATTGGTTGATCGTTACTCGCGACATTGGTCTTGAGACCGGAAACGACACTTGCTCCAATAAACACCAGTATGAGTGTTACCACTATCGATTGTTTTACGATTCTTGTTTTCATCATCTTATTCCTCCTTTATAAACAGGTAAGTATAGTTAATGATGTCGAATCATTTAAATGTTTTGGTAAAAATATTTTTTTTTAAATACTAAAAAAGGGTAAATACAGGAACTCCCGCGTATAAAAATATAAATGGATTTTATAAAATTTTCCTTCCTTGAACTCACATCTTATGTTCAAGGTTTGAAAACCCATGATATTTCGTAAAATTCACATAATAAAAAAAAGAAGAAAAAGAAAGGCGATTCTTAGTACCTCAACAAATATCGCAGTATCGGGAATGCTTGTGGGAATCGTTCGAACAACCAATCAAAGAATTGAAAATGCGGCGGTTCATAGGACAGCGGCATGTGAACTTGCAGTGTTCCCCAATCGCTTTCATTTCCGTAGATGTCTTTTGCTTTTGCCTGGATAGTGTAGGTTCCCTTTTCATCCCATTCATGAGTCAGCGAAGCGGTTGCACCTGAGTGGTAGGGGCCAACCCATTCACTTATTTGTCCATCTCCCCAGTCGATACAATAATATACAATATCTCCTTCGGGGTCAATGGTGGCGAATGTATACAGATAGAGGTTTCCTGGTTTCCCTTTTGTAGGCCCATGGATAGTTGGAGTGTCTGGTGGTAGTCTTTCTGAATATGTTTTAAACGCTAAATCATAATCTTCTATTATAATCCAGTTTTGAGGCTTATAGGATATCCAGGCTGACCCTCGAGGATATACGTCATCATAACCTGCTATGGCATACCCATCAATGCCAAAGGGATAGCTAACAATAATATAATATGTTTTTTCTGGTATAACAGAAATGTCTGGAAAATCAATGGAATACCACGAAACTGGCCAACTGGGTATCTGCTCTGCTGGAATTGCGATAGAAGTCAAATTATTTCCTTCCAAATCCACACGGATGGAGACTATTAGAGGCATTGTGGTCATTGAAAATCTTGCTATTACGAGATCAACTTTTATTAAGGGGGTCATGGATGGTTTAAATGATTGAGCTAGAGTCTGATCTGATTCAATAATAAATCCCTCACTCGGGTCAAAAATATCTTGATTTTGATCTAATATTTCACCACGCTCGGATGAGCTAGAGATAACATCTTGATGGTGATTTGATCTTTCATTAACTTCAGATGGAAACGAAATAATCGCGAGATGTTGTTCTGTTTTTTCATCAAACCTGGATGCACCAGAAATGACACCTGTATCAATAAATAAAAAAAATATTACACACACGGCAATCGTCATCACACAACTTTTTCGTATAATTTTTTATTCCTCCCTTGGTAAAACAGGTAATAGTTGTTATTCTAAGGATTCATTTAAATGTTTGGAAAAAATAAAATTAGAAAACAAAGACAAAATCGGTGCTTTTACATCTAAATCTATAAATATTAATTACAGATTCTTTTCATGATATGGAGGAATATTAATAAAGAACAACATCAAAAAATATTTTGTATTAATGATTCCCTTTTTCTTCATCACATCATCGTTTTCCTTCACAATAGTTGACCATAAGATGGAGTATAGGACACATAATAATCCCTCTGAGCCGTGTAATGGATATACCGTGATGTCTAAGTCGGAAGGCAATACGTTCCTCATTGATATGGATGGGAACGTTATTCATACTTGGTCTCTTATTGGTTTTCCACCAAAGATGCTCCCTGGAGGCACATTGATAGGAGGCTATAATCAAAGTATTATGGATGAAGATCAATATGTGGCTCAGGAGGATTGGAACGGCACTATTGTCTGGGAATTTCATAATTGGGATAATGGTTCAGCGAGGCAACATCATGATCTTGAGAGAGAAGGAAACCCTGTTGGATATTATGCACCGGGTCAAGATTTCGTCGATAAAGGGAAAACCTTGGTTCTCGCCCGTTCTACCGTAATAAATACTTCTATAAGCAAATGGCCACTCGATGATGATGTCATCTACGAGGTAGATTGGAACGGAAGTTTAACAGGCTATGAATGGCATGCCGCTGATCATTTCAATGAAATGGGATTTGATATCTGGGCAAAATTCGGTATTCATTTCCAAAAAATACCGTATATAATGAGGACAAAGATTTTGGGGTGGTTACATATGAATTCAATATCTGAGCTAGGAGAGAATCAATGGTACGATAACGGCGATAATCGATTCAACCCCCATAATATTATTATTTGTTCCCGTCATGCGAATTTTATTGCAATCATAGACAGATCTTCAGGAAAGATTGTCTGGCGAGTAGGACCTGATTATTCAAGAAAGACCGTGGAAGGGCAGAAGCTAGGTCCGATCATCGGTCCACATCAAGCGCATATAATTCCGAAAGGACTCCCTGGAGCGGGGAACATACTTGTTTTTGATAATGGCGGATTTGCAGGATATGGAATCCTCGGTTTACCCTGCCGTTATATCCGATTCTATTCCCGAGTAATCGAGTTTAATCCCCTCACGTATGACATCGTATGGGAATACGAAAAAAAAGATGGTCCGATTGTCCAAAAAGATGGAAATGATTCAAGATTCTTCAGCCTCCTCATAGGCTCAGCTCAACGTCTCCCTAATGGTAACACCCTTATTTGTGATGGCAACCAGGAAAGAGTTTTTGAGGTTACTCCAGGAAAAAATATCGTCTGGGAGTATGATTATCCAGGAGGATTCGGGAAATATTTAATCAAAGATATCTATCGAGCCTATCGCGTCCCTCCAGAGTGGGTACCCGGTAACCCTTCTGGATATCCTCCATGGGAATAATTTTTTAGTCTTTTATAACTATAGATTGAGAACTGATTTCTTTTCAACGATCTTTAAAAACCTTTATAGCTAAAATATAACACACGTATTGTTAAAAAAAAGAAAATATAGAGTTCAGTTTCCCTGTAGGGATTTTACTATCAATTAATTTACAAATATTTTTTCCTGATAACTATTACCATGCTTAAAAATAGCAGGCCAGAACCGGGCTTATGCTCCAAAGGTTCAATCTTTAATTTTTCCTTAAGATAAAGCCCTCATTTTTAGTATGTTAACATATGTCATAGTAGTGGAAATGCGTTTGAAAATCGCTCGAACAACTTCATTTAAATGTTTGGAAAAGATAAAAATTCATTTTCCTTCTTTAAAAACATATCCGTGGAATAACATGTTATTCTGTTGAAAATAACGAGAAATAAAAGGACAAAAAGCGGATTAATTCCCCAGTAAGGCTTTTGTAAATGAAAATCGGTGCCCTAACATATTTTTACTAATGTCGGGGGCGGACATCGAGCCCAGGGGTTACAGTTCCCTCTAAAAATTAATGATTAGATCGTGCTACAATGAAGCGTTTTTTCATTGAGAATTATTGACTAAAAAAGAGAAGGATGGACGGTAAAATTCTTATCTATTATCTATAAGAAGAGGAAGAACTCCAAATTTTATCTTTTCATAACATTTAAATGAATCCTCCGGATAACACACCATTGACCTGTGCTAACAAGGGGGAAGAAAGGATTATGCGGGGAATTTGGATGAAAAAAATAATTATCTATTGTGTTGTACTCACTTTATTCAATGGGATTTTTATCAATATTACTTCAGGAAATCGAACTGATTGGAATATTTCAATCGTCTCAACACCCTGGGGTGTTTATGGATGGCAAGCACTTGACTTGGATTCAAATGGTTATCCTCATATCGTTTATGTTGACAATGAGTATCCCTATATGATAGTGTATGCCAAATGGACTGGCTCAAGTTGGAATAATGAACAGATTGATGTAGGAAGTGATGCGGACATTGTTTCTGACAGTAATAATCTCCCTCATATTAGTTACTGCAAGGATAACCAATTATGGTATGCGAAAAAACAAGCAGGTGGGAATTGGATCACGGAAACTGTTGATGCATCCTCTAGTATTACTGGATTATATTCATCAATAGATCTCGATTCAAGCGGGAGTCCTCACATTTGTTATTGTGACTATACAAATGGTGATGTGAGATATGCAAAAAAGAGCGGAACCTCATGGTCAACAGAGATTGTTCAAGAGAGTGCTAATGTGAATCGTTGGCGGTACACATCACTTGTCCTTGACTCAACTAACGTTCCTCATGTTAGTTATGAAGATGCGTTTAATAGTAATCTTTGTTATGCAAAGAAAGTTGGGGCAAGTTGGAGCAATCAAATAGTTGATTCCTCTCATTGCGGTGGGTATGAAACATCTATTGATGTCGATAGCTATAACTATCCACATATTAGCTACTATGATAGCACATCACAAGACTTAAGATATATAAAATGGACTGGATCCTCCTGGATTACACCAATTATCATTGATTCAGTGGGGGATGTGGGGAAATGGTCGTCCCTTAAACTCGATTCAACTAATCATCCTCATATCAGTTATCTTGATTATACGAATGGAAATCTTAAATATTCTACCTATGACGGATCATCATGGCAGATAGAAATAGTGGATTCAATAGATGAGAACGGTGGATTTACGTCTATTGATTTCTACGGAACAAATCCTTGTATCTCTTATTTTGCATATTATGGAGTTTCAGATCGGGAATTGAAATATGCAAAATTCCAAGGTCCTATTCTTTCCTCTTCGCCCACGGAAATTCATTTTCAAACTCATAACCCAGGTTGGACTGGGAGTAGCACATTCGAAATATGGAACGCCGGAGGAGGAACATTATCGTACACCATTTCTGAGAGCATTTCATGGATCACCATCAATCCATCTTCCGGGAGTTCTACTGGAGAACATGACACTATATCAGTGAATGTCATTAATACAGAAAATATGAACGGATATTATAGCGGAACTATCACAATAACTTCTAATGGAGGAAGCGGTAGTGTATTTGTCGATATCACAATTGTTCCTCCTACAAATCCTATCTTATCTTACAATCCTACTGAGTTGCATTTTGGTACTAATCCACAGGGATGGACTGGAAGTCTCACATTCGAAATTTGGAACAGCGGAATTGGAACATTAACATATACTCTATCAGAAGGTATCTCTTGGATTACACTCTCCCAAACCAGTGGAAGTTCTACTGGTGAACACGATTCTATAACAGTCAATGTAATTAATACAGAAAATATGAATGGATATTATAGCGGTTATATCTCAATTTCTTCCAATGGCGGAAGTGGCAGTGTGTTCGTTGATATAACAATCAATACCGCACCGACCATAACGATTGACACTCCAGTTAATTATCGAATCTATCCAAAAATTGATCCTTATATTGTCTTAATTAGTGGAACCGCATCTACATCTGGTTATGGTAGTATCGACCATGTTGAAATCCAAATTGACGAGGGGGGTTGGATCACTGTCACAGGTACGACCACATGGACCTATAATTGGAATGTACAAGAAGTTACCGACGGAAAACATATTATTGAAGCGAGAAGTATCGATAATTTTGGCTCCTCATCTACAATCGTATTACGAAATTCCTATGTAAATAAAATGGAATTTAATAGAAACGATTTTTTTTCAAGATTTTGGTCAGCGCCATGGCATGATAATACCGACGAAAGAAATCAAGCATATGGGGATAGTATTTGGCAACCTAATATACATTCCCTTCAATCTAATGCCTTAACCGAAGTATATAATCTGTATCGATATGGAGAATTCAGATCTCAATATGAGGGACATCAATGGCTATATGCGATTCCACCTGGATTGGATCCTGGCCCATCTATCAATGTAGGCGAAGGCTTTAAGGTTGATGCATCTGGCTGGTATAGGATTTCTTGGCCAAATATTCTTTCTGATGGAAGAATTGAAACAGTAAAAAATGCGGTTTGGCCAATGGGATCATCTCTTGGGAGAGGAGACATTACACAATCTGTTGGAATCGTAGACACTTCTCAAAATACTTTTAGATATGTTCGTGAGGTCTATGGTGGCAATCCCTTGATAATTTATTATGGCAATGTCAATATGCATCAGGATGAAATTGTCAAGGCTGGTTTCCAACTTTTCTCCGAATTTAGATGGGGTGTAAGCACGATAGATTTAATAAGTAAATTAACTACGGGCGCTTCTACTTTTAATCCAATTTTTACGACCGCTCTATTTGGGATAGGAATTATAGTCACTTTATATCAAACCAGTGCTGATTTGCTCTCTTATAATAACTGTAAATCCCCCTATCAAGTTGTTTGGTTGCAGAAAGATCATTCCTATCTTTTTGAATACGATATTCGCTTGAGGGCTGATGCCTCGATTCGTGGGGCGACCTTTATGGTTGCAGCATGTGGGGAGGATATTTTGGATATTTTTACTGAAGATCCCAGAATCGAATATCTTAATTCTATGAACAATCCAAAGTCCTTAGATTTTAAACATGAAAATAATTTTAAAAAGACGGGTTCCAGAAGTGAAATAGTCACTGTGGATAATGAAGGGGATGGGAATTTTACATGTATACAGGATGCTATTGATTTTGCACAACCTGGTGAAACGATAGAAGTATATAGTGGTGATTATAATGAACCTGTTTTCCTAAACAAAAAATTGACTTTAAGAGGAATCGATCATGAACTTGGAAATGGTAATGACGCAGGTTTCCCAAAAATAAACGCGTTACCAGAGAATTTAAGTAACTGTGAAAGTTTTTCAGTGATTTCTATCCAAGCAAACCATTGTAATCTGACCGGATTTAATTTAACATCGATAAAGATATATGATGCCATTGGCCTATCTTTAATAAACGCATCAAACAATACTATTTCAAATATTTCTGTTTCAAATTATGGAGTTGGGCTAATCCTTCAAGATTTTTCAACAAATAATACAATCAAAGATAGCTTTTTTTATAATAATAGCATTGGAGTTTCCATACATCGCTTCACTGAAAATAATAAAATCATTAATAATACTATAATTTTTAATACTGTCGGTATTAAATTTGATTCTCTTTCTAATAATAACCTCTTTCAAGGGAATGTCATCGCTTTTTGTGAAAATGGTGTAATGATAAATAATGTTTCTGATTGCAATTTATCAGATAATTTCTTCTTTTTTAATTTCGAAGCGATTAATCTTCTTAACTCACCATGTAATTATATATTAAACAATAGCATCTCATTGAATTTAATATCGGGAGTGACATTGTTAAATTCATCTCTCACAGTAATAAATGATAATATCTTCGGTGTACATGGAGGAATTAACATAGTCGATAATACATCAAATTCCTCCTATATAATTGAAGGAAATGTATTAACAAAAAACATAACAAATCTCTCCACAGCTAAACCTATTTACTACTATGAAAATATGAATGGGATTACAATACCCTCGAATGCAGGAGAGGTAATCCTTAGAAATTGTTCAAACTTCACTCTTAACAATCTTATATTAAAGGATGTAGATCACGGAATCCTTCTCCAATCATCAAATGGGATTTTAATTTCAAATTGCACTTTTTCAAATAACACCTGTGGAATCACTCTTATAAATTCATTAGATAATGTTATCCTTAATTCAACATTCACAAATAATACACAAGCGGGAATAAACATCATAACATCACAGAGCAATATCATTAACAATAACTCATTCAATAACGACGGAATAATTTTCTTTGAGAGTAACAACCTACAGGATTGGTCTTCACAAATAATTACAAACAATACAATCAATAATAAATCAATCTTTTATTTTGTTAATAAAAACAATTGTACCATTCCAATGAATGCGGGTCAAATAATACTTGTAAATTGTTCAGATATCATTGTTAAAAAACAAAACATTTCAAAAGTTAAAATCGGCATTCAATTAGCATACTCCTCAAGAACAACAATTTCTCAAAATAATATCACAAATTGTAGTGCTGGTTTAGCAATATCTAAATTCTCCAATAACAATAGAATATATTACAATAATTTTATCAATAATAGTCTAAACGCTTATGATAACTGTTCGAACACATGGAATGATGAATATTCGTCCGGTGGGAACTATTGGAGTGATTATATTGGTGCCGATGAAAATGAAGATGGAATCGGGGATACACCATTCAATATCTCTGGAGGAAACAATCAGGATTTATATCCCTTCATGAATCGGTATCCTCCACCATCTATTGTATATGTTGATGATGATTACAATCAATCGACTCCTGGTTTTAAATATGATCATTTTAATAAAATACAATCTGGGATAAATAGAGTAATGAAAGGCGGAACAGTTTTTGTTGCGAATGGAACTTACAACGAATATATAACTATCAAAAAAACAATTAGCGTAATTGGAGAGAATAAAAAATCAACGATTATTGGTAATTATCATAACTTTAGTGGTGTATATATCTGTGCTAATCAGGTAAACATCACAGGATTGACAATTCAAAATAGTGCAGGTTTAGAGCTCTGGTGCTCAAACAATATTACTATTTCTGATAATATCATCAGATGGAATGGTGGTTGCGATTTGCAGATAAGATATTGCAATAACAGCACTATCTCGAATAACGAAATCATAACCACGGGCGAAACAGGAACATTAATTTATAATAGTAACAATTTTCAAATTTATAACAATAATTTTACCATATTCACAGGCTATGAATTGTTTACCCTCCTTGTTATACACAACTTTCAAGTGTATCACAATAACTTCAACAACATTAATGGATTTATTCAGGTTTATGGAGGTAATAACAATATCTTTGACAACGGATACCCCTCAGGTGGTAATTATTGGTCAGATTATACCGGAACAGACAGTGATGGTGACGGGATTGGAGATACTCCATATGCTATTCCACCGGAGATGTCCAATTATTATGATTATTACCCTCTATTCAATCCGTTTGGGCCACCGCATGCACATTTTTCATATTCGATAGATGATAATACTGTTACATTTAATGCTTCAGGATCCTATGATTATGATGGTGTAATTACTTCCTACCACTGGGATTTCGGAGATACAGAAAACGGGACAGAAATGATAGCGACTCATACATATCCCATTTATACCACTTATGTCGTTTCTCTAACTGTAACCGATAACGATGGAAAAACACGCACTATATCAAAATCTATCTCTCTTCACAATGCTCCGACAATCACTGATAACACACCATCTACGATTGGCTATACCGGCGACCCGATTACATTCAATGCATCTATCACAGATAGACATGGAATTGCTAGTGCATGGATAGAATATTGGTTCGGAGACGATATTCATACAAATATCTCTCTTCAATCAACAGGTATCAATAGTTTTTATGAGAGAACTATCATACTTCCTTCTGACTCACTAGATACCCTCAAATATTTCATTACCGCAAACGATACATTAAATTATTGGGGTTCGACTGAAGAAAAGCAAATAACCCTGTTGGATAATGATAATCCAAATTGGCAGAATCAATCACAGAACGGTACAATAATACATCAAGGAGGAAAAATTTCACTCAAAGCTCAAGGAAGAGATAACATTGCCCTTGATATGGCATGGCTAGCGACAAACGAATCTGGCGAATGGCAAAATTTTACAGGTGACCCCTGGTTTAATCAGAGCTTCACATACCGCAAATGCATCACAATTAACCATACGAAAGTTATTCAGGATTGCCACAATTTTCCTGTCCTCATTTCTATGAATTCAACTGATCTTGCCAATCATTCTAGACAAAATGGAGACGATTTCGTCTTCACCACTGTAACAGGCAAACGGCTCAATCACGAAATCGAATCATATAACAGTTCTACAGGCAAGCTCGTCGCTTGGGTCAACGTCACCACTCTTAGCTCGACAGAGGATACTGTCCTTTATCTATATTATAACAACAGCCTATGCAACAACCAGCAGAACGTTGCAGGAACATGGGATCATCAGTATGTTCTTGTACAGCATCTAGGAAATAGTTCAGGAATAATTCACGATTCATCTTCATACGAGAACGACGGAACGGCATTCAATGGCGCTGCATTTAGTAAAAATGGTAAAATTGGTGCCGCGTACCATTTTGATGGTATCAACGATTACATCTCAGTTTTACCGCAATCTGAATTTGGATTTCCTTCAGATTTCACTATTTCCTTCTGGGAAAAAGCACAGACGAGTTTTCTGAGAATGGAGATATTCACACTCGGCAGTTGGCAGACATCCGACAATATCAACTTTGATTTGGATGATTCTGGGACGGGATTATGGACTTATTGGAATGGGGGAGGTTGGCCTTATATTTGCACTGGTGTATCTGGACAATACACCGATGGTCAATGGTATTATCTTACTCTTGCTAGGACTGGCCCCATAGTCTCGTTGTACGTCAATGGAGAATTAATTGACTGGCTTGAGGATGGATCCCCTATGGGGACAGCAACAGGTTTCCTCAACATTGGTTGTCAGAATCCCGCGGGATTCTTTTTTAATGGATTCCTGGATGAAATCCAAATATCAAAAACCTCAAGAAATCCAGCTTGGATTCAAACATCATTTAACGCGATGAATGATCCTTCGCACTTTATAACAGCTGGGCCTGAAGAAAATCGTAGTAATTTAGCCTATGGATCACCAATGAAAATGCAGGATAGCAAACAATGGCAGTGGAGTAACTTTACCTGGTGTAATCCATCAATATCCAATGGGACAACAATTGGCTGGAAAATTTATTATCAAGATACTGCTGGAAATGTAAATTGTACTGATATCATGAGTTTTCAGGTTACGGGTAATATTCCTATAAAAAATTTACAGACAAGATGGAATTTTGTCTCTCTTCCATTCAATCAATCAATAGGAAAAAATAAACTTCGAGTCAAGTATAATGGTATTGAATATTCTTGGCAGGAGGCAGTGAACAACAACATCGTTCTCGGATTCATTTATCAGTGGAATAGGACCAACCAAAACTATGAGCTCACCGACACTCTCCAACCCGGTGAGGGATACTGGATGTTTGCATATTCTGACTGCGAGCTCTCAGCGAGTAATGTAAGCAGCTTCCAATCCGAACCCTATATTACTGATCTTCTCCAAAAATGGAATCTCATAGGTTCACCAAACGATAGATCCATTGATAAACAGAACCTTTCCATTCAATATAACGGACTGCTATATACATGGCAAGAAGCCGTTGCAAACACAATCGTTCTTGGGTTCGTCTACCAATGGAATGAGACCGGTCAAAACTATCAACTCACTGATGTACTTAGCCCTGGGAAATCCTATTGGATATACGCCTACCATAACTGCACATTATTTCGACCAATGGATTGAGTAGGTGATTTGACTACCAATTTTACAGACGAAATTAAGTTAATCAAATTTTGAAACCTCAATATAAGGGGGCGGACATAGAGCCCGGGGGTTACAATTCCCTCTAAAAATTAATGATTAGATCGTGCTTCAATGAAGCAGGTTTTCATTGAAAATTAATAACTAAAAAAGAAAAGATGGGCCGGAAAAATTCTTATCTATTATCTATAAGAATGGGAAGAACTCCAAATTTTATCTTTTCACAACATTTAAGTGAATCCACAGGATAATAAACCCCAGATTTATTTAACTCTTAAAGACACTTTGTTATGGCTTTCATTTAGAGTGCCCCAGTAGGGCTCTTGACCATCAATGTATTTACAAAATTTTATTTCTGTCAATCATTACCATGATAAAAAATAACAATGGGCCCGAACCGGGATTTGAACCCGGCACAGAGGATCCACAGTCCCATATGTTACCAGGCTACACTATTCGGGCCATGTTGCGGAGGGGGCAATGAGTCAAGAAATATTTATATATTCCCGTTAAACGAATCTGACTCTTCACAAATGAATAATTCTACCATCGATAGTCTCTGGTGTATATATAAAAGCAGGAAAGTTTTTATAATCGATACATATTATAAAAGTATAATTAAGGGAGGCAAATATGAACCAAAAAATTATAAGTATCTTGGTAGGAATGCTGTTCATTGCCACTATTCCGGCAATAACGGGAGCAACACACAACACTAACATAGCGGCCGACATCAGTCCGAACACAGGGAAAATAAATCCAGCCCAGAACCTTGCTATGTGGGATTTGGAGTTCAGTTTCAACCCAGAAACTGGATCGGGTAGTGTATACGAGGCAGGATGTGAATTTGACGGAACCTACTTCTACGCACCCGAATTTAACAACGTCAACTTCTATCAGTTCGACAAAACAGGAGCCTACATCGGGAGTTTCAGTATCAGCGGCGTCACCTCCATCAGGGATCTCGCCTTTGACGGACAATACTTCTATGGTGGCCAAAATACGAATACCATCTATAAGATGGATTTTGCTACTCATACACTCCTTGGGACCATCGTAGCCCCCGATACCGTGAGGGACATCGCCTATGACAGCACGAATGATGGTTTCTGGATTGCTGGGTGGGCGACGAGTATCTACCTTGTCGGACGTGACGGTACCGTCATGCAAACGATTCCGAACCCGGGTCTTACCAGTATGTATGGATTCGCGTACGATGATATCTCACCAGGCGGACCTTTTCTGTGGATTTTCGACCAAGTCGACGGTACACAACAAATGATTAATCAGCTCGATATCGCGACGGGTCTATTGACCGGTGTTTCCCATGACGTCAACATTAATTTACAAAACGCCGGAATGGCCGGTGGGTTATTCATCACCACAGACTTTATCGCCGGGAAACTGACCATTGGTGGACTTAGTCAAGCAACCCCTGACATCATCTTCTGCTTGGAACTCGGCGATGTGAGTGCAAACCATCCGCCAGCGGTCCCAGCAGCACCAAGCGGTCCTGACACTGGAGTGACGAACATCGACTACACGTTCACCGCGGCCACCACCGATCCTGAGGGAGACAATATTTCCTTCATGTTCGACTGGGGTGACGGGACGTTCAGCCTATGGGTCGGCCCCTACGTCTCTGGCGGTACCGGGAGCGCGCAACACGCCTGGACAGCAGCCGGTTCTTACTCTGTGAAAGTCAAAGCAAAAGATGCCTTAGGAGCTGAAAGCGACTGGTCCGCAGCACACTCTATCGTGATCACCGAAGCACCCGTCCTCAAAGTCCTAAACATCACCGGTGGATTGTTTAAAGTGAAATCATCCATTAAAAATATCGGTGGTGTAGCAGCGACCGGCATCAACTGGACCATTGAGCTTACGGGTGGTGCTTTCATCGGGAAGAAAACCACGGGTAACATCCTGACTCTTGCACCAGGTGAGGAACGAGCGATCACCTCGAAGTTCATCTTCGGCTTCGGGAAGACCGTGATTAAAGTCACCGCAATATGCCCGCAGAGCACGGATGAGAAGTCAGTGGATGGAAAGATCCTCCTGTTCTTCATCAAGATATAAACTCGGTTGTGGCGTTGAAGCCACCACCTCTCTTCTATGATAATTCTGTCATGGAAGAGCTTCTTTCTCTTTTTTTTCATTTCGCTTGATACGTAGTGTCGATGCCACGCATAACCGTATTTCGGTTAAAAATCATATAGATAAAAACGACAAACTACAAGAAGAGGTAGTTCATTGCGGTCATGATACGATGCAGGGGTAGCCAAGCATGGTCAACGGCGCAAGATTCAGAGTCTTGTCCTGTAGAGGTCCGCGAGTTCAAATCTCGTCCCCTGCACTAATCTTTATCACAAGGGATTTATACCGAGAGGTTGTGGTCCCATCACACGCTCCAGCTTATAAACCATTTTTTTATTGATACGCGTAAAAAACAAGGTGGTACAGTTTATTGCGAAGAATACATGAGGAATGAAAAACTATAATTAGGAGGATTACCATGGGTTTAATAACCTAACTACAGGGGGATAAATAAAAATGCTGAGAATGAGCAATAAAACAATGATGTTGATGACAGCATTCATTATATTTATTTTAATGACCACAATTCCAACATATAGTACAAAAGCTGATCTCACACATGTTTCTGTTGATTTTGATCCATTAGTAGATATTTCTGTCACTGTTTCCATAAATAAGATTCGAGCGTTTGATAAATTTGATAGGCAGTTGTTAAAATGGGAATATGTAGACCGAGACAGTGATCCTGACTTTTTTGTGAAGGTCATCATTAATGATGAAGAATTTACAAGCTCGGTCTGGCCAAACACGAAATATATTTATGATCCTCAATGGTCAGCGACATTAAATGTCCCTGATGATGCAGAATTCGTCAATGTGGTGATACAACTTTGGGATGCAAACGAATCAGGAGCACCTGATAAACTCTGCGACATCAGCCCGGATACAGGATCTACATCAGATAGTAGAGATGTTGAGCTTACGTACAGTATTAAAACTGGACACTGGACGGGTGATGATTCTATTGGTGACCCAAGCGGATACGGGCGGTTAAATGGGTGCGATGATGGATCAATATACAAGCATGAAAGTGATGCTGAACTGTGGTTTAATATTAATCAGACCGATTACGATGGTGATGGCATCTCCTACTGGGTAGAGGTCAATGAGTATGGTACAGACCCAACGGTTAATGACCGAGGTGAGGATGCCGATGCTGATGGTGTCCCCATTGAATGGGAATGGATGTGGGGGTATAATCCAACCGTGGGTGAGGCACATTCCACCCTTGACTCTGATGTCGATGGTCTAAATAACCTAGAAGAATATCGCACATCGCAATGGGGTTCGGATCCGTTTCGGAAAGATCTTTTCATTGAACTTGACCAGATGGAGGCTAGCCCAACAGGGGAGACTAGTACTCTTCCTGAGGGATCAAAAGAATTGTTGTACACAGCATACGACCGCCAAAATCTTGTGTATCATCTTGATGATGGAACATGGGTTGGAACCGGATCTGATATGATACCTTTTGATAATCTCACGGAAGTCGGGTCTGGACATGACGAACTTGATGCTGTCTATGAGACGTATTTCCTCCATGGTGATCCACATAACTGGCGCTTGGGGGTATTTCATTATGGGGTTGTTATCTATCAAAGTTCTCTTGTGAATGGCAACATGTTTGGGAGAAATCGATTCCAAATATCTAGTCATGGTTTGGAGGCAAAGGCTAGCATTCCATTCCTCAACAGGGACGTGGTCTACGCAGGTGCGTACATGCATGAAACAGGCCATACCCTCTCAATCTTTCCAATCGGTGGTCATAATGCTCATAGCGGAGCCCCATGGCAACTCGGATGGTGGTTTTGGAGACCCTATAAAAGCTGCATGAACTATGGGTACATTTACACAACCGTTGATTACTCAGATGGCTCTCGTGGATTACGAGATTTTAATGATTGGGTCAACATGGATTTAACCTCATTTCAATCGTAATACGCTTCATTGTTCTAGACTGACAACTTGGTCCCTATCAATCGGGAGCTGCAATCATCCAATCCCATACCTGGAACATCAAAGGAACATATGCAATCAAAGCCAAAGCAAAGATAGCTATGGGTACGAAAGCGCTTGGACCATGCTATCGGTCACGATTTTTACCATTGAAAAAGTAAAATGTTCCTAAAAATACAGTTTACGGTCGTTTACCCAATTCCATAACAAGCATCTCGAGGGCCTTCGCCCGATGCGAGTAATGATTTTTCTCCTTAATGGTCATCTCAGCGAATGTTTTTGTGGCATCTTTGGGAACAAACAACGGGTCATACCCAAATCCATTCGTACCCCGACATTCGTTGATGATCGTTCCCTCGCATTTCCCTGTGCAAATCAAAGGTTTTTTCCCTGGTTCGTGGTACGCATAAACCGAGCGGAACACCGCGGACCGGTTCGAAACACCGTCAAGCAAACGAAGAATCCCAGGAAGTCCAATCGTGAAGAACACGTATTTCGAGTACACCCCAGGGAACCCCTCGAGCGCCTGGATGAACACACCCGCATCCTCAAGCATGAACGGTTTCTCGAACCGTTCACGCACCTGCTCCACCCCATACTGTGCGACCTCCTCCAATGAATCAACCTGGACCTCAGGGTACCCCAGGTCTTTCTGTACCACCCGGAATCCAAGCGGTGCGAGCTTTTGTGTCGCCTCAACGACCTTCCCCTTGTTACTCGTGATAAAATACAAAGTCTTCATCGGTACCTCCCCCGTCGAACGATGTCATCTATTTTTTTCTTCACCACAGAGGCATCCCCATGAAATTGTTTTTCATAACCCTCCAGCACATAGCGAAAACAGTCTGGGTATTGTGAATGGGTTGAGTCGAACGCCTCCATGAGTACATGTAAATCAACGCCTTTCGCCTCGACCTCACTGTTGATGCTCCCCAACCCAAAATCGAAAAGATGAATGCGATCATCAAGCAGAATCATGTTCGAGGTCGTGATATCACCATGGATGATATCATGGTTATGAAGCCGTGCGATGCTTTCACCGATCATACCACAGATGCGGGCCCGCTCCGACGCAGGTAGTTTATTGAGGATGTCTTTTATCCGTTTCCCCCGCAGGTATTCCATCGTGATGATCCCACCAGCAAGATCAATATCGTAGATGAGCGGCACAGAGACCCCGCATCTCCGAGCAAGCGTGATCAGTTTTGATTCCTCCTTAGTCCTTGAAGAGATAAGTTGTGCATCAATCTCCTTAATACGATACGATTTCTTCACGCGTCGTTTCTGAACCATCTGCTTCCCTCTGTATCGTATGAGACAAATCACTGCTTCGGCGCCACGATACAGAATCTTCTCAGCCACGCCAGCTTACCTCCACCATGTCGGTGCGGAACCGTTGATCGATGAGACTCTCAGGTAGACTCATCCGAACACCACTCTGGTACATGAGGCATCCAAGCCAGGCTATCATCGTGCCATTATCCACACAGAGGTCCTTTGACGGAACGAAAAACCTGGCGCCGCGATCCCGTGCCATGGTTTCAACCATGGCTCGCAACCGCATGTTCGCAGCAACGCCGCCACCAAGGAGCACCTCGCGTTTCTCGGTATGTGCCATCGCACGCTCGGTCACCTCGGTGAGGGCAGCAAACGTCGTCTCCTGCATCGAATAACAGATATCCTCTAAACGCTTACCACGTCGAAAGTACTCCTCCGAAGTGGTCAGAAGCCCGGAAAATGCGATATCCATTCCTTTGATTGAATACGGAAGCTCGAGATACGACCGCCCGTTTTTTGCAAGCTGCTCAATCTTCGGACCGCAGGGAAACTCCATCCCGAGGGTTCTCCCAAATTTATCAAGGCAGTTCCCAATCCCGATGTCCAAGGTCTCCCCGAAGACACGGTACTTCCCTTCAGCAAAGCCAATCACCTGGGTGTTCGCACCAGAGACGTATAAGAGAATCGGGTCATGGCATTCTGGTATGGTTCCTCTCCCAATTTCAAGATGGGCGACACAATGGTTCACACCTATGAGCGGTTTCTCAAGGGAAAGCGCCAGGGCGCGTGCTGCGGTCGCAGTGGTGCGTAGACACGGCCCAAGACCGGGTCCCTGGGAAAAAGCGACAAGATCAACCTCAGGAAACTCAACATGCACCTGTGCTACTGATTCCTGGATAAGTCTCGCAACATGGGCAGCATGATGGTTGGCTGCCTCCCTTGGGTGAATCCCACCGTGCTCCGGCTGATAGGTTTTCATGAGATTTGAAAGTACGTAGCACCTTCCATGGGATTCTTTGATAATGCCAACCCCTATGGTATGTGCTGTTCCTTCTATCCCGAGACAAATCATCAGAAGGGGTAATAAGACTCAGATAAAATACATTTGGTTCCTCTGAGAATATTCAATTATTTTTCCACGACCTCTTCATAAAGATACAGGTACCCTGTTTTCACGAGGACGAGGATGATGACAATCACGCCGATTACGACCCCCATGATGATGAAGATCCAAAGCCATGGTAACTGAAATGATTCTTGCTGGTTCTTAAGAACGACTCCTGATGGGATAGGTTGAAGCAATCCTACTGTTGGGGTGTACTCATACTCCCATTTCCCGTCCATATCATCATCAATGAGATAGGTTCCCTGTCCGTTCCACCGAACATCGCTGGAACGTCCCATGGTCGTATTGTCAAAAGATCCGATATGGTCATCAGCCTGATACGTCATGAAATCAGTGCCATCACCGATGACAAGGAGATCTTTGCACCACGTGGTATTCAAAGAGGCATTCTGAATACTCACGAGAATAGGAGATGACCAGGAGGAATGCAGTTTATATTCATTGAGTGCTTGAAATCTTACTGAGAAATTCCCTGGTGTTACCCAGCGATGAGCGAACACAGATTGACTCCCGGAGAAAACCAATGATGTCCAATTCGAGATGGGCCCCTCACCAAAATCACAGCGATATTGAACCCGGTACCCATGGGGATCGGTCGCCTTGATTGTGTACATGTATTTGGTTCCATTCACCCCCTCAATTGTACCTGAAAGAAGGACGGGTTCAGATGGGTAATCATCTATGGTCGGAAGAGAAATCGAGACAATCAGGGGATCAGACCAGATACCAGTCGGATACATCGTGTTTTTGAATTTTATCCGAACCGTGTAATTCCCCTCATCAGTCCATCGATGGGTCTGGACGATTGACGTGTTCGTGGTTTCAAGGCTAAGCCAGGGTGTGGTTGCCCCGTCACCCCAGTCAAACATCCATGACGCGTTTCTGTTCACTGTTTTAATCTCATATTGGTACTCGATATTCGCATAGCCAAGATGCGGACCAGATGGCGGCGCAGGAGTGTATCCGCTCCCTTCCACCATGGGTATCATCATTCCCTCGAAGGAGAACAGCATGAAGGCACAAACCGTGAGAAAAAGAATGCTCACCGGGCAAGACAGGGTCTTCCCACCAGTACATGTTCGTTTTATCTCCTTGCATCCCATACCCTTTCACATCCTGAAGTGTCAAAAAAAAAATCATGTGTGCCATATTTAAGCTTTGTTGGCAGGTGGTCTTATTTCCGAATCCCAATGTTCACAGTTAGGTCATCAATGGTCCATGCTCGTACGAGTGCTCCCTTTGGCACGTCGACGAACGACACGGATTTCGACCGAGTCTCCTCCTTGATGTGCGCTACCCAGTCACATAAATCGGTCGAACGTGTGGCGTCAAGGGCTATTTCCGTGATGATCCTATCCTCCACATGAAGGTTCATTTCTTTGCGCATTGATTGGATCCGTCGAATAAGTTCCCTTGCAAGCCCTTCCGCCTCAAGGTCGGATGTCACGGTGGTATCCAAAAACAATGTGATATCATCAACCACCGCTTTTGCGATATGTTCTTTTTCCTGCTCGACGATATCGAAGTCCTCCTTCGCTAACTGTATCTTCTCTGCACCGACCGTTACAGAGACTTCCTTCTTTTTCACGAGCTCTTCGTATAGCATGTGCCTGTCCATGGTTTCAAGGTGTTGGACGATGATCTTTGCTTTCTGTTTATATTTCGGGCCGAGATGCGCGTAGTTCGGCTTTACGGTTTTAATCATGAAAGCATCTGCATTTCTGGCGTACGCAACCTCTTTCACATTCATTTCTTCCTTCAACAGGTCGACCAGAGGCTTGGTTTCTTTCTCCTGTTTTTTCGAACAGACGATCGAAGCAAGCAGCAGCGGCTGTCTGCCTTTGATGCCGATTTTTGAACGGAGGGCGCGCCCTGCCTCAACCAGCTTTCGGATCTGCTCCATACCGTGCTCCAGCTCCTCATGATACGCATGGGGATCACTGACGATGTAATCACAGAGATGAATGCTTTCTGGCATTGCTTCTGTTCGGAGATTCTGGTAGATCTCCTCGGTGATGAACGGGGTGAATGGCGCAAGCAGTTTCGAAAGGGCGATGAAAAGGTCGTACATTGTCGAGTATCCAGCGAGTTTATCTGTGGTTTTCTCCTCGACCCAGAGTCGTTTCCTGCTTCGCCGCAGGTACCAGTTGCTGAAATCGTCGATGATGAATCCCTCGATCGCTCGTGATGCTTTATGGATCTCAAACCCTTTCATCAGGACCTCGACATCGAGCGCCACACGGTTGAGCCTGCTTGAGATCCATTGGTCAAGCAACCCTCGTTTGGCCGGAGGGATGTAATCCTTTACTGGATCGAAGGCATCAAGGGCCGCGTAGGTGGTGAAAAAGTTGTAGGAATTCCAAAACGTCAACAGGAATTTTCCTAGGGTCTCTTTCACTGCATCCTCATAGAACCGTGTCGACATCCATGGCGCGTTTGCAGAGATGAGATACCAGCGCATCGCATCCGCGCCCTCATGATCAAGGATGAGTGTCGGGTCCACATAGTTTTTCTTGCTTTTACTCATCTTTTGATTGTCTTTGTCAAGGACGAGACCAAGCGTCAGGACGGTCTTGTACGGGTTCTCATCAAATAAGAACGTGGAGATCGCAAGCAGCGAGTAGAACCATCCCCGGGTCTGATCGAGCGCCTCTGAGATGAAATCAACAGGGAAGTTCTCCTTGAAACGCTCCTTGTTTTCAAACGGATAATGCCACTGAGCGAAAAACGCTGACCCGGAGTCATACCAGCAATCAATGACTTCTTTCTCCCGCTGCATCCGCGCATGGCACTGCGGGCAGCGAACGTCAAGCTCATCAACAAAAGGCTTGTGGAGATCATATTTTTCAGGGAACGATGCACTCAGTTCGCGAAGTTCTTTAACGCTGCCAACACAAAGCATATGGCCGCACTCTTTGTTCGTACACGTCCATATCGGCAGCGGCGTTCCCCAGTACCGATCCCGCGAGAGCGCCCAGTCTTTCACCTCACGGATGAAATCACCGAATCGCCCCTGTTGGAGATGCTCCGGATACCAAGAGATTTGATTATTGTTTTTCACTAGGGACTTTTGCACTTTAGACATGGCGATGAACCAGGATTCCATCGCATAGTACAACAATGGCGAATCACACCGCCAGCAAAACGGGTACTCGTGCGAATATTTCTTTGTCCCGGAGAGAAGTCCTTGGTCTTCAAGGTATTGAATGATGTTAGGGTTTGCATCCTTAACGAACTGTCCTCGCCAGAGGGTGACTTCCTCAGGGAAGGTGCCATCAAGTTTTACGAGTTGAACAACAGGTAAATCATACTCACGTCCGACAGCGTAATCGTCCTCACCGAACGCTGGAGCGATATGGACGATGCCAGTGCCGTCCTCCATGGTCACGAAATCAGCAAGCACCACATACCATGCTTTCTTGTCTGGTTTCGCATACTTAAAGAGCGGCTCGTATTCAGTATGCTCAAGGTCCTTGCCAGTGAAACGATCCAGAACCTCGTACTCCTGGCTTTTAAGCAGGATCGATGCTCGCTGCTCCGCGAGGATTAATACTTCGCCGTTGTATCGAATTTTCAAGTACGGCTCGTTCGGGTGTACCGCAAGGGCAACGTTTGAAATCAAGGTCCAGGGTGTTGTTGTCCAGGCAAGGAAATACGCATCCTCGTGTTTGAGTTTGAATTTTACGAAAATAGACGGTTCTTCGATGGTCTTGTACCCCTGGGATATCTCATGGGTCGAGAGTGCTGTTCCGCAGCGTGGGCAGTACGGGACGACCTTATGCCCCCGGTAGAGTAACTTTTTTTTCCAGGCCTGCTGCAGCGACCACCAGACCGATTCGATATACTCATTTTTCAGCGTAATGTACGGGTCGTCCATATCAAGCCAAAACCCGATGCGGTTCGTCATCTCCACCCAGGCGTTCTCATAGCGAAACACGCTTTTCTTGCACTCTTCGTTGAATTTCGCGACACCGTATTTCTCGATACCCTGTTTATCTTCAAGCCCTAGTTTTTTTTCGACCTCGATCTCCACGGGCAGGCCATGGGTGTCCCACCCTGCCTTCCGCAGGATGTAATGTCCGTTCATGGTCTGGTAGCGTAGGACAAGGTCTTTCATCACCCGCGTGAGCACATGCCCTGGATGAGGTAACCCGTTTGCGGTCGGGGGGCCTTCAAGGAACACGTACGGGGTGCACCCTTTTCGTTGTTCAATAGATTTTTTAAAAATATCGTGTTCTCTCCAGAATTTCAGAATCTTTGCTTCAAGGTCCTTTGGATGATATTTCGAGGGCGGGGGTTGAATCATGGAATATTTCACCTAACAGGGGAAAAACCCGTTGGAATCGTCAGGTAATGGCACCACTCCATTAAAACCGTTTCCTTTCACAGGAGTTTCTAATAATTTTTTGGGCCATCAGCTTTCATAATCTCTCGCAAAAGAGAGGTTGCATAGCATCCTTTCTGTAACTCGAATCGAAGGGTGAGCGCCTGCTTCCCCGAAGCGACTTCATCAGGCTGTAGTGTCCAATGCAGGGACGGGAGCAGGGAGATGAGTGCGCGTCGTGAGCCTGATGAGGAAAGATAGGGTATTTCAGGGATGATAAAATCCCCAGGATCGATCTTCTCTTTTTCTACCACTGCATGCTCGATTTCTCCCATCTCGCCGTGAGCAAAATGAGGGTCGCTTCCTATTAGGAGTCCAGTGACGACTGCTTTCTTTTTGAGAAGCTGCTGGTTGACCTTTTTAATGTTTGTTTGGGTCACCGGGAGATAGTCATCTTGAACCGCAGAGTTTCTCATCGGGGAGATCAGATCACCTGAAATTGCTTGGTGGATTGGCAGACCTCTTCGGAGCCGCTCGCTGAGCATTCGATTGAATAAGAACGATTGATAGGCATGTACGAACATCATCAGGAGGTTTTTTGGGAGCTCTTTTAAAGCACCAGCAAAATCTGCCGGGTTTTGTATCAGTTTATTCAGGATTGCTTTTTCAAAATTCAATGACGCGGGGTAAGCATGGAACGCTTGTGCATAATCATGTGTCTGTTCTAATGATTCCCTGAGCTTGTATGTCTCCTCTTGTTCCCCGGGAAGCGGGTGAGCCACGTAGGTCATCACCGCTTTTTCAAAATCATCGGAGACAATATATTTTCCGACGAGATGAGTGATTGATCGGATCGCGCCGAATCGTTGAATGCCGTAAAAATTTGGAAAACCACCATGGGCTTCGATCTTGGATATCATCCCGTGGAGCTGCTCGACAGACACGCTCGATGCGATATTGCGTACGATGATTTCGAACCGGTTCCCGTAGAGATCACCTATTCGGACCGGGACGGATGACTGATACGCGTTCTGAATCCTTACGTTAGGAAGTGCAACAGAGGCAAGCTGCTCTGGGGAGATATTTTCAAACGACATCAGCTGCGTGCTGTAGGATCGTTTATCCTTTGTCCCCGCGAAGCTGATTCGACGTTGCGACACATGCAAGCGGTTTGCGAGTTCATGGATAAGGGTGTTGGTCTCCCAGTTTTTACACGAGACCTCGGCGACAAGAAACCTACCGTCCTTTACATCCGGTGGGTATGAAAAAAGCTCTGTGACCTGGAAGTCCTCCGGATAGGTACGGAGCTTCCCGCCGACTCCAGGCTCATCGGTCCAGAAGAGTTCGATGCCGATCTGTTGCTCAAAATCAGGGCTATTCATCAGGTGGTATATCCAATGGTTACTCAAAATTTTTCCTGAACTGTTTTACTTCATCCTCAAGGTATTTCACTGCTTTCTTCAGCACATCCTCGGGGGATCCTTTCTTCACGCGAAGGAATAACCGTTTCTTTGGCGCCATGGGATTATCCGCCATGGTCGCTGCATATTCCACATCATTATTCTGAAGCAGGATATGGGTAATAGGGTACAGGATCGTCTCGTCTTCCCCGGTGACTTCAATCTCTAGTTCGGTCTTGGTCTTCTTAATGGTTTTCATTTCCATATACTCACAGTTCCCCTCTCATGTTTTCTACAGTTTTTGTAGGTCAAGTTCACCGTAGTCTTCCGCGATCCGACGGTGCTCCTTATTCCCACAGTTCTCGCATTCAAGACCTTGGTGTTTCTTTACCAGTGGATGCCTGCATCTTGTGCACAACGCCCGAATCGCACCGAGATTGCGCTCCCTTGTCTCGAGTTGTACGCTCGGTTTCACTTGAATGACCTTTGCACGGATAAAATCCTCGGCTTTATACTCACTGGATGCATCCTTCACGTACCCTGGCGCTATTTCTTTCACATGAATCGTAGCATCGGTATCCCCTGAGACGGCCCTTGGTTTTCCCGCGACATGGACGACTTCAACGATGATCATCGTTGATTTTGCCATTGTTACCCTAGCGATCACAGTATCTCCTTTATTCAGCGTCACCGGGGTGCTGGTGACCGGTTGTACTTCAGCTGTACGATGTTTTTCATTGATATGGTATAAGCCAATGCGTGCCGCCCTGATGATTCCATTTTCCTCGAATGTTCCCTCGCCTGGGAGTAATTCCTCAGAGGTTGATAGCTGATCACCGGGCATCACTAATTTATGTTTCATAAGTGCTCACAAATCCAATAAGGCAAGTTCATCCATGTTTTAAAGGTTATGGTCATCAGATTATTCCAAAAAATAGGTCTGCTGAATGACAATCTCTTTTTCAGGGGAACTTTTATAAATGCCTTGTTCATTTCGAAGTGCCTAACATAAGAGTAGACTGCCAAGGTGAACTATATGGCACGTAAACCAGCGAAGATGTATCGATATATAAGAAGCCAGGCGACCACACGACGAGAGTACATGGGTGGTGTACCACCATCCCGTATCACCCAGTTTGTCATTGGGAATAGGACGACAGAGTTTCCGGTTACCCTGGAAATGACCGCGAATGAGAAATGCCAGCTACGGCATACTTCGTTAGAGGCAGCTCGTATCTCCGCGAACAAAGCGTTAGAAAAAAACATTGGCCCTGCGAATTATCGGTTTGTCATCCGTGTCTATCCTCATATCGTTATCCGGGAGAACAAGCAGGCGACCGGGGCAGGCGCGGACCGTGTCTCGCAAGGGATGCGGCGTGCGTACGGCAAACCCGTGGGAACCGCGGCTCGCGTGAAAAGAAATCAAGTGCTCATGACGATTGATACGACACAGCAGTTTTTCACACCAGCGAAAGAGGCGTTGCGGAAAGCAGGGATGAAGCTATCTACTCCGTGTACGATCTCCATCGCGAAAGGTGCAGATCTTATCCACTGACTTTTTGTTAGATATATTTAATGATAAAGGGAATGAGAATCAACCCAAGGATCAACAGCGACACCACGAGGGACACGTTTTTCACGATTTTCTCTTTGAATTCATCGTTGACCTCTTTCTTTACTTTGTTGATGAGCGCACGGATGCCGTCGTTGAAGAGAAACCCGCCGTCAAGCGGCACCATAGGCAGCACGTTGAACAGTGATACCGCAAGGTTAAGCCAGAAGATCCAGTAAAGCGCGTTTACGAACATCCAGAATACGCTTGGTGACAGGGCACCTAGCGGTCCAGTGATTGTGTACGAATCGGTGAAGGGAGCTGCGATGGGGTTGAACCCCGCAAAGTATCCAAGGATTGGAAGGCTGTAAAACGAAAGAAGATTTTGTGGAAACCCAGCGAACGGGTTCTTTAGAATCCCGAGGTACTCCTTGAAGACGGAATCCCGCAACAGCGACTGGATCCCAATGTACCCCTTGCCTTTGTAGGAGACATTATTCACGTACTCTTTGCTTCGTTCCGCGAGCGCCAAGTATTTATCTTCAAGGATCACTTGTGCGGTATAGGATGTATCTTTGGTCATATAGGTAATGGTGATGGATTGGTTCGCCTTGGTCTGATTCAAGGCATAAAAATAATCACTTCCGTTATGAAGAACGGTTCCATTGAAACTGGTGATGGTCATCCCAGGTTGTAGCCCGATTTGCTCCGCGGGTGAATCCTTGTCGACCATAAAAATAACAGCACCCGGTGCCGCGGGTTGGACCGCAGGCATTAATACAAAGGAGAACAATAAGATACTGATCAATACGACTGCGAAATTTGCGGTCGGACCAGCCGCGTAAATGCGGGCGCGTGGAAGGATTTTTGCTTTTTTCATCTCTTCATCATCAGGTTCGCAGAACGCCCCAATAGGAACAATCAAGTATAGAATACCAAGGGATTTCACTTTCAATTTGTCGACAAGTGTCAGAATCCCATGGGAGAATTCATGGACGACGATTGCGATGATCAGTCCAAGCAAAATGTATCCGAGATACTCAAGGGGCAGGATCGGGTTGATACCAGGGAGCACCAATGCTACCTCCGGCCCAGGCAATGCGCTTCGTTGCGCAGGGGTAAATCCAAACACAATCCACGCGGTCCAAACCATGAGCGCGGTCATTAAAACCATGGTAACGAAGCAAAAAACGATGCTTGCGTTCCCGTATATCTTCCAGGTCCTCTCGTGTTTCGCCCGGTTTTTCAGGAATTGGATTCCTTTTTCCGTTCGCCACATCAACGCAGGGCCATATAACGAGATGTTATGTTTTTTCAATACTCCTTTCTTATGAAGAATGTAGACGATCACCGCGTAAATAATAATGATCGCAAAAAATATCGCGAGACTCTCAATAATTGACATAGGCACAGGCCCGTATACGTCAGGTATTTTTAAAGTGTTGGAAAAGAAGGCTTACTTCGCATGTTTCAGCATCAGGCGTGTCTGCTCCTCGATATCAACCTCGTACTTCTCATGGATGTACATCTCTTTGATGTAATGGTAACTCACCGCACCGATGAACGCGATGATGATCCCAGAGATCGTATACCCCCAGAACTGGGGTGTGTAGAACTGTTGGATTAAAAACTCGTTTCCCTTGAAATACTCCCAGATCGCATCCCCGATGGTGTCGAAGATCGTCGAGCCGATGAACCCGAAGGCGAACAGCGAAAACGGGACGACCCAGTAGGACCACAGGATTTTCTTCTCCCTGATGTACACGTCTGTGACCCTTCCGAACGCCGCAAGCAGCCCTGCTGCGACAATCCCCCAGGTGATTCCTGCGAGGAACTTCAGGATTAACACCGCAAGCGGCATATCCTGATGAAAGGTGTTGTTGTACGAGTAAAAGACGCTGATGGCGACAATGACGATCGCAAGAATGAAGGTGTAAAAGGACGGGCGTCCCGCAAGCAGCCCTGCTTTGAACTCATGCCACATGACCGCGACTTTCTTCTCAGAGTTAAACGTCCGGATCAACAGATAGATACCCAGGGTGAATAGAATCGCGCCAAACCCGCTTGCTGCCATGCCGAAAATCGCGAACACCGCCCAGACAATGAGGATCAGTGCAATCGGCAGGAAGAACTGTTTTTTCACCTTGTCTTCATCTAAAAGTTTGATAATCCGATAATACGAATCCTCCAGCTGCTTACTTTGCTTCACATTCACCCGCTGAACAGAGGTGATCTTCAACCGGGATTGAATGATGGGAAGAATGTACTCATCCTCGGCGCCATCACTGATGAGGATCGCCTCTTGCGCGTTGGTTTCTTTCAACACCTGCTCGAGCTGCTCGGCAAGCTTCTGATCCGATTTCACCCCGACACTAATATCACCGCACAGTGTCGCTATCTCAACATCCTTTCCTTCTTTCTTTAATGATTCATAGATAGAAAGTGCATAGAAAATCGCGTTAACATCCGAATCCTCAGGGTCCGCCAGACCAAGCTTATTGGCAGCGTCAAGGTTGTTCTGCGCACCGATAATCGGGCTTTTGACCTGACCTTTTCTCCCGAAATCATCGTCACGATCAATATTGAGGATAAGAGTTTTCGCCATTGTTTTCAGAAATAATACTATGTACTATATATAAGATTTATTCTCAAACGGACACCGCGTCGAAAAAAAATCCCGCAATTGCTTGAGGAAAAATGGTAAATTTTCTCAACGTTTGCACGGAACTCGTTCAAATTTTCAATCGAACAGGTGATGAATGTCATCACTATATGCATGAGTTGCTATTTTTTTAGAAAATGTTTCAACGGATGGTTCCAATAAAATGAATGTATTTTGAGTACGTAGTTACGTCATCTTTTTAAAGAACGTGTCGTATTAAAATTTTATCTGGAGGCAACACACTGTGAAAAACAGGTATCTGATTTATTTCATCTTATATGGAGTATTCCAGGGTTTTTATTATGGGAGTATTTTTCATATACGCTGACGGTGGTAGAATCACCAAAATCAAATATACCTGCATTCTATTTCTCTCCCCGTATGCCTCTCGTCACCTTTAATTACAAGGATTTCATCCAATTGCTAGGATACGACATCCCGAAAGAAACTCTTATCGAAAGACTGCCGATGATCGGTGGAGACTTCAGTCATGTCGACGGCGATGAAATCAACATCGAGTTTTTCCCGAACCGCCCTGACCTAACCTCAGTGGAAGGTATCGCGCGAGCATCACGGGGGTTCTTCGGGTTGAAAACCGGGCTTCAAACCTATCACCTTCATCCTTCTGATGTCATCCTGCGAGTGGATTCATCGGTGAAGCCAGTACGACCATTCGTCACAACCGCGCTTGTGAAAAACGTGAAAATGACTGATGAGTTAATCGCCTCCCTCATGGGGCTGCAGGAGAAACTCCATGTCGGTCTGGGGCGGAACAGGAGGAAGGTCGCTATCGGTGTGCACAACGCAGAGCCAGTCACCCCACCGTTCACCTATAAAGCGGTCGACCCTGACGTGGTCTCGTTTGTCCCTCTCGGAAAAGACGAGTCGATGACGCTGCGAGAAATCCTGCGTCATCATGAGAAGGGAGTCGACTATGCCCATCTCCTTGAATCTTATACGAAATATCCTTTGATTGTTGATGCACACAATAACGTATTATCGTTTCCCCCCATTATTAATGGAACCTTAACCGAAGTCACATCCCATACGAAGGATATCTTCATTGATGTCACCGGAAACGACCGAAAAGCTATCAATTTCGCATTAAATATTGTCGCCACAGCGCTTGCGGAACGCGGCGGGACCCTGTTTCAAACGACGGTGCTTGACGAAGGAAAGAAGATTGTCTCGCCAGATCTTACCCCGCTCAAGCAAAAATTATCAGTTGCCACGGTCAACAGATTATTGGGTACACACCTGAAGGAAGAAGAAGTGGCGACGTTTCTGAAAATGATGGGGCACAACGTCTCTCCTGCGAAAGTAGGAACTCTAGTTGTTGAGGTACCGTCATGGCGACCAGACATTTTACATGAGGTGGATCTCATCGAGGATGTCGCGGTGGGTTACGGGTTTGATCGTTTCGAGACCGATTTTCCAAAAGCATTAACCTTCGGACGCACGCTGCCACATCATGGGTTTCATGAGCGGTTACGCTCCGTGATGATCGGCTTGGGTTACAATGAGGTTACGACGTTCGTCATCTCAAATGAACATGACGAATGTAATCGCCTTGGCTTTGAGAAGAAGAACCTCGTTGAGATCGAAAACCCGCTCGGCGAGGAATACAGCGCCCTTCGAGCAAGCCTCCTACCTTCGCTTTTAAAGTTACTGCGAGAGAATCGTCATCACCCCTTACCTCAGCAGATATTCGAAGTGGGTGTGGTTGTCGATGAACAGGCGAAGAACCGGTACCGCCTAGCCGGCATAAAGATTGATGCGAAAGCGCATTTCACTGAATGTAAATCCCTTGTGGAGACTGTGTTGAGGGAATGCGGTAAAAAACTCATGATCAAAGAAGCTGCGCATGCGGCCTTCATCGAAGGGCGTTGCGCAGCAGTCGTCCACGACGGGGTAGATATCGGCGTGTTTGGTGAGCTTCACCCTAAGACAATCCGGGAGTTCTCTTTGGAGTACCCGGTGATTGCCTTTGAGCTCGCAATCGATTATCTTCATTGAAAAACCATCTTTTAGAAAATACAGGAAACATGCAGACAGATGCTATATATGACGCGCAGCGAACCTGGGATGCGATTGCGGAAAGCTTCGATATCACCAGGCGAACACCGTGGAAGCAATGCATCGATTTTATCGCTACTTTAAAAAAAACCGATGTGGTCGTCGACTGTGGATGTGGAAACGGTCGGCATTTGTTTCCAGCTGCAGATCATTGTTCCAAGGCTTTCGGAATTGATCTTTCAAAAAAAATGCTCTCGATTGTGCAACGAAAAATCGCAGAAAAGGATATCGGCAACATCACGCTTATCCATGGGGACTTGGTTCACCTCCCGTTTCTAGAAGGCTCCTTGGATGCAGTCCTTTGTATCGCATCCTTGCATAATGTCAAAGGGAGGATGAATCGGCAAGCTGCGATACGTGAAATCTATCGGGTCCTAAAACCGCAGGGGACCGCGCTTCTGAGCGTGTGGTCTCGCTGGCAGGACCGATACCGCACTTATTTTACAAAGCAGTTCTTTGTTCGATCATGCGAGTTTGGCGATATCGATATCTGCTGGCGGCAGCATCATCTTAACGTGCCTCGTTTCTACCATTTGTACAGTAGAAACGAATTCGTCCATGAGCTTCGCGATGAAGGCTTTACGATGGAAAACATCGAGGATGCGCGATTCCACTCGAAGCGTTTTCCTGACAACTATTTTGCACTCGTAAGGAAAATAATTAGCTGAAATAAAAGAGGAAAAAAACAACCAGAATGAAAACAATAGCAGCAAGGATGAGTGCTAAGGTTATCTTCCACGAGGACCCTACGATGATCGGTATCGGGCCCAGGAGAACGACCCCTCCTCCCTTCATCGTTGGTTTTTTTCCTCTATTGTCTTGAGATGATGTGGTTGGCTCTGAAAGAGATGTCTTTGGGCTGAATCGCAGGATGAAAAGGAAGAACGCGAGGATCAAGAAAAGAAGTCCCAGAATAGCATAGAGGCCGGAGCCGATCACGAAGGGGAAAATGAGGAAGATGCCGGCCCTGAGGTTACCTTGGAGACCACTGATCAGAAAGAAGATGATCCCCAGGACAAGAAAAATTCCTGATAATACATCGAGCCTCTTCATACCTTCTCGAGACAATTGCTGTAGGTTTTCACCATGTTAGACAGGGCGCAGGCGATCGTCACCGGGCCGACACCGCCTGGCACAGGGGTGATGACTGAGGCTTTTTCCTTCACGCTCTGGAAATCAACGTCTCCACAGACGCCGTCTTTGGTTTCTATGATTCCTACATCGATAACGACAGCGTTTTCTTTTACATGCTCTGCGGTGATCAACCCGGGGACGCCCGCAGCACTCACCAAAATGTCCGCGTTCTTTGTGTATCGCTTCAGATCCTTCGTGAACACATGGCATACTGCTACGGTTGCGTTTCGATTGAGGAACAGTGCTGCGAGGGGTTTACCCACGACCGTGCTATGGTTCACGATCACGACGTCTTTTCCTTGGATTGGTATCTTTGCCTGTTCTAGAATTTTCAGAACCGCAAGAGGCGTACAAGGCACGAGGTCTTCCCTGCCGATCATGGTGCTTCCAAGGTTGATAGGATGGAATCCTTCGATGTCTTTCCTTGGATCGACCGTGGTCATCAGACGCTCTGGGCAGAGGTGCTTTGGTACCGGGTATTGAATCAAAATACCGTGCTTGGTATCATCGTTGTTGAGAGTCTGGATTGCTTGCATCACCTGATCTTCGGTGCATTCCGAATCAAAAGAGATATGGTGTGTGCTGATTCCGACGTCGTTACAAGCATTATTCCGAAGTTTCAGATATAACTCAGAGGTTGGGTCCTGTCCGATGGTGATCGTTGTCATTAATGGTTTGACACTGTATTTTTTTACGAGGTGCTCAATCTCCCTTGCAAGGATTGTTTTTATTCCTTTCGCAATCTGCCTGCCGTCGATAATTATGGAAACCATAGATTGTCCTACAAGGAAACCTATGGATGATTTTTAATGCTTCTGTTCTTCCTTGAGGTAACGCGGGACAAAAAACATGGAGATTATTTTCACACTACTGATTTTACCCCAATCGCGTAGAACTGAGGGAAGAAGTTGAGTTGAATGCCGTCATCTAATGATTTCAGGTATTCGAACTCCCATTGGTCGATGTCTTTTTCTGAAAGACCTGCGTCCTTCAGCACTTTGATGTAGAAGTCACGGGAGTGCAGGTAATACTGCTTATCCTCTTCGCAGGACCAAATCCTGTTATTGCCGATCCCGATCGTCGTCTGAAGCCCTGCCGTGACAAAGAGAGATCGAAGCTTTCTGCCGATATGCGGGTCGCCTCCTTTTTTCCTGATGGCTTCCCCTGCGAAGAGCGGATCGACCCTTGGGTTTTCCGGCCAATGTAGTTTCCCGCCATAGTCCGGTTCAAGCGAGGCAAGGATTTTGCCGTTTGGTTTGACGACGCGTGCCATTTCACGTACGACTTCCTGCGGGTCGTCCGCCCACATGAGCAAAAGATTGCAGGTGACCAGATCAAAGGTGTTCTCTGGGAAGGGGAGTTTTTGGGCATCCCCGAGGCATAGGATGACGTTCTGATGGTTGCCAAGGATCTGTCGTGCGACCGCTAGAAGATACGCGGACCCGTCCATGCCAACAACGGTTGCTTTCGTGAGACGTGCAATGTCTCTGGTGACGAGCCCAGAGCCGCAGCCAACGTCAAGGACAAGATGAGTGTCCTTGAGGCCGACATGCAAGTATAGGGGGAGCCGCTCCTCAGCTGTTTCAAGAGCTTGCAACTCAAGTTTCCGAATGAAGTCTGCGAGCTCCGGATCTGTTCGCTTATGGAATCTCCCGCCGTTTTGTTTCATGGGCTCACCAGAGAGAACTTGTTCCTGCGCTATAAGGATTTCTCTCTTATGATAAAAAAAATTACCCTGGGATGAACAAGGAAGTGGAGGGTCTGGGACACAAGAAGAGGTGATTATCGAAAAGGGACGCAGACCCTCCGCACCGTGCCATCACTACAACCTGAATTATGATTTCTTTTTCTTCTCGTGCAAGTCCTCGTATTTGCCGACGAACACGTACCCATCGTCGGTCTTTTTGATCAACCCTTCGCTCATCATGAGATCGAAGACCTTATCAGATATTTTCACGTTTTTTCCCCGGTCGTTGTTCATCTTAATTTTGTACTCCGGTCCTTCGTTGCTGAGGTACTCCGGCTCCAGTTCATACATAATGTTTACTTTTGGCATGGTTCCTCTCCTATATCTCCAAATTGATACATAGTAGCATGTTAAACTTTAACAATGAAATTATTTAAAGGTATCCGATACAACTACCAAAGTGGAAATTTGTCAGCGATCAACCTTCTGTCGTTCCGTCAAGAAAAAAGAACACACCGAAGAAAAGTCTTATATAGAACAAAACCGATGTAAATCCAACCAAAATAATAAAAAACTAGGAAGGTGGAAAATGGAGAGTATGTTAAAAAAATTAGGCAGCTGGCTGCTACTACTCGGTCTCGTAATAGCAGTACTTGTCGGCCTTATTTTCAGCGCGAACACAACCATGAAGACAGATTATCAGAACTACGCAGGCGCAATCCTCGCAATCCTTGGATTCGTCATCGGACTTCTGTCGTTCTTCGCGATCAGCAACATCACCCAAGACAAAGTCCCGATGTTTCTCATCGGCGCATTGATCCTCGTCATCCTCGCATACACCACAAGCACCTGGACCATCGGCTGGGGCACCATACAACCTTACTTCACGAACATCGTCACGTACCTCGCCGTGTTTGCGGCACCAGCAGCAGTCCTCCTTGCCATACGAGCTCTCTGGGATGCAGGAAAAACAAAAGAACTCTTGACGAAGTAGACACAATCTGCTTCTCTCCTTTTTTTCATTTTTTTTTCCAAAAACATTGTACAATAAAGTAGTGCGATAATGAAAACGAAAAAGAAAAAAAAATTAATTTGACTTGTTCTCAGGAAGCTTCTTTGCAAGCCCCCACAGATTTTCGAATTTTTCGTTGAGGATCTCGATATCCTCAAGGTTCACATACGCAGTCCCGACGTAACACGGCTCGCAGCCCTCTTCAGCAAGGATCTTAATCCCGTTCACAGCAAGCTCCTTACCAAACACGTAGTTGCGCATCGTCCCAGAAGTGTTCTCCGAGAAATACCGGATGTCAAGGTGATCACCATACGCTTTCTGAAGATCCTTGGCAATGTCGATGTTCGACTCCGAGTCAATGAGCAGCTCAACCTTCGTATCAAGCTCCAGAAATTTCTTGAAATACTTCAGGAATGGCTCATCAAAGAACCGCTCCCCGCCGATCTGCATCCGCAGGTTGTTTTTCTTTTCAAGACAATTATTCAATATATTATACAGAATCCATTTACCGCTGTACCGCAGGGTGACATTCCCCTCCCGTTTGATCTTGATGCCGTAGGTCTTGAAATGCTCGTTGTACGATGCAGCGTACTCGTTTAACCGGTTATGAATCGCGTTATATGTGTCTGGTGCGACTACGGATTTGAGATCAGCGTTAATATCCTCCCAGATGACCTTGGGGTGCACTGGCAGGTAACTTTCACGTCCGAAATCCTCCTCCGAGTTCGCAGAGAAGAGCACCTCAGCGATAAGACCGTATTTCAACAGCGAGTTCCGACCTGTCTCAAGCGGGCGCCTCGTGATGTTCGCAAGCTCCTCCGCGACCTTTAAGAACTCGGAGAATTCCTTGGGGCAGTCCATAATAAGGATCGTATAGTAGGTTGACGCCTCGCGTGGACGATCCACCTTCATCCGTTCAAACATCATTTCAAAATCTTGGATATAATCAAGTTTCACTTTCGATTTGCATTCACCACATCCCATCGTTGAACACCATCCTATTTCCAAGTACAACACATGGTTTGTGTTTTTTTATAGTTTATGGGTATGTACGTATGCAGGTGAAACAAAAAAGAAGCAACAACCATTATGTTCTAAGGTTGAAAAAACTTATTACTCATCATGAATGATTGACAATCCAGGCAGATCGGACCTGGTTCATCCGGTTTCAATTCCGTTCCACAGATTTTACAATAACGTTCCTCGCTCATAGACAAAAGGTTATGATTGGTCCTTCTCTTTTTTTGGTTCCGATACGGAGGTTTTTGCCCGGTTTGTGACGATCTCATGGACGGTTCGTCGGCAATCGCGTTTAATTTCCGCGAGCTGTTGTGGGGGGATATGATAGGATTGCTGCGTGAGCTCAAGTGCGAACACAAGCCCGTGCACAAACGCACCCGGATGATACTCTTTTTGTTTCGAGAGTTGAAACAGATCATCGGTGACCTTGAACACATCGGTCATCGTGTACGACGATGGTGACGTCGAGGATTTCTTTTGTTCCTGGTTTTTCGTTTCCTCAGCCATGGGATCATCTCATTGCTCGTCCCCTGCGAACATATAAGCGAATAAATAATTTCCTATCCCATGCTACAAATTTTTAGAGCAAAGTCCCTTTGTCTTCACTGTTGATATTATATAAAACCAAAGACACGGTCATGGCTCTCAACGCACTAAAGACCAAATGGTTACTCAACGCGACCGTCCATGATGCGACCAGTGACGTCGCCCTGATGGAGTTCTACATCGATGACATACTTGTCGCAAACGTCACCGCGCCAGCGTTGCTTCCCACGAAAAACATGAGTTTCTAGAGATATGTTTTTAAAGAAAAAAATGTTTTGTAACTGTTGTAACGGATGTGGACTATGCGGAAAAGTAGCACGACTCAGAGAGAACAGGACGAAAAAAAGATCCTTTCTGAACTCATCAATAATTCAAAAGAGAACATCGACGTTATCGCCAAACGCTGTGGTTTCTCAAGACAAAAAGTATACAAAGCTATTAAACAAATGGAAAAGAACCAGCTGATTTTGGGATATACAGCGATTTTTGATGAACAGAAAATAGGATTGAACCATTACATATTATTGGTAAAAAAAACCTCGAAAAAACTTAAGGAGGGAACAGCCGATAGGATCATTTCCCGAAGGGGAGAAACTCTTTTGAGAGAATCAGGTGGTGCCATTGAAAGCAGTTTTTATGTCCATGGTGAGTATGACTGGGTTGTTACGTTTACTGCTCAAGATATAATGCAGGCAAAAAAGTATTCTGATTTATTGACCGCACTGCACCCTGGTGAAATCGAGAAGATATTGCTTTTGCAGACCTTGTTATGTATTAAAAAACAGTACATCCTGAATCCCGATCGAACGAAGCTGAAGGATATCTTATAACCTGTGATACCGCGTGACCGATGCCTGCATAAAAAAAATCTTTTTTGTCGTTTCTCTCTTTTCGAGGTGTACACGAAAAATCGTATTCAAACAGAAAGAACATCCTAATTGGAAACAAAAATAGAGGCGCCGTCCACCGAACGCTAACCTCAGGTTCTAGTTATCCCTCTTAGATATAGACTAACTTGTTTCTATTTCTTTAAAAATTATACCTCTATATACTTGCATTGGACAAGCATTGACATGGTTTAAAACTCAGTTTTTCTTGATAAATTTATAAATTGCAAAAATTATAAAACCAACAATTACAAAACCAAGAATAAATGAGATATTTTTTGTATAAATAAATAATCATATGTTTGTTTATTTTAAGAACATGGGAGATTAGACCCTTTCTTTTTTTTTTGTTATTTGATTCGCACATAAAAACTATTGAGTCTCTTAAAACCGTGTCAATGCTTCTGTTTCTAAGGATATGTTTTTAAAGAAATAAATGCTATGACGTTGTAATTTGGGGTAGAAAAGATATGCTTATTTTTGTTCATGGAATGTTATCAAATGCTGAAGTATGGAATCCTATGATCAATTATTTTAATGAGAGAAATTTTTCATGTAAAGCAGTAAATTTGAAAGAAGGATTAAATCTGAGGAAGACTCATTTTCAAGATTATGTAAATAAAGTAAAGGACATAGCAACAGAAGACGATATAGCTATTGGACATTCAATGGGTGGTCTGATTGTTCAGAAAGTAGCAGAGGAAGCAGACCTAAAAGGTGGCATTGCTGTATGCTCTGCGGCTCCAAAAGGAGTGAAGTATCGTGGTGATATTGTTCTATCTTCTGCCAAGTATGCACCACAAGTTATCATGGGAGTACCGTTTAAACAGGATTATAGATATGTTAAAAAATATATGTTGGTTGGTATAGAAGAAGAAAAGGCAAGAAATATCTATGAAAAATTGGAGAAACAGTCAGCAATTGTCACATATGAATTGGGAATGAACAGGATAACTGTCGATGAGAAGAAAGTGAGATGCCCTCTCTTTTTCATTGCAACAAAACAGGATGGAATAAGTCCGCCCGAATTGGTTCAAAGATTAGCTGATAAATATCATGCAGAATACAAGCTGTATGATGGTTGTCATCATTTTTTTAGTAATGACAATTGGAGTGAAATAGCAGAGGAAATTTATAACTTTATAAAGAAAATATGAATCTGTCAGAAAAAACCGTGTTAATGATTCTGTTTTTAAGGATATGTTTTTAAAGAAGATATTGTTTTAAAATAATCTTAAGACGAGGAAAAGGATATGAAAAAATTTCCTCTCATTCAGTCGAGATGGCTCAATGAGCGCCCCTTTGCCTGTGGGAATCCAGGTTGTAACGAATCTTTTCGTACTGAAAATGAACGTGATAGGCATAGGATAATTTGTCCCTACCGACCAAAATCGAATTTTTATGTAAATATGAGTTAAAACTGTGTTAATGCTTGTCCGATGCAAGTATATAAAGATATCATTTTTCTTGAAACTTCCTTTTTGGGTGCATACTAAAAACAGTATTCCAACAGATAGAACGCCTCAATTATGTAATAAGAATATAGGCGCCGTCCGCCGGACTCGAACCGGCGACCGTTCGGTTAACAGCCGAGTGCTCTACCAACTGAGCTAGGACGGCACGCTTTCATTTTCGTAGCGAAAGAGAATAGCGTTTTGTATTAAAAGGTTACTGAGGGGAACGTTTTCACTGAAAGAATAAAAAAAAAAAAAAAAAAAAAAAAAAAAAAGGGAACCGAAAGCTCTCTAGGAATAGCGGTCGAACCCAAGCAGATGGTGAAATATTGGAAGTGCGTGCGGGAATTTGGTGAAGAACCATGCTAAGAACGAAAAACCTGGGATGTCTGACAGGCAAGGTATCGTCACAGAGAGTGTTCCCCAGTCGCTTTCTGCCCCCCAAGTGTCCTTTGCTTTGATTTTAATGATATAAGCCCCTTTTTGGCTCCAGCTGTGTAACGCTGATTTTTGTACGCCAGCCGGATATGATCCAAGCCACCCGGTAGTCGTGTTGTCTCCCCAATCAATATAATAAAATATGTCATCGGTTTCAGGGTCTGTCGTCTCAAAGGTATAAAGATACGTGACCCCGGGTTTTCCTTTGACAGATCCTGTAATGGTTGGGGTCGCTGGAGGATTATTGTCTGTGATGGTGATTATGTGTGGGTCAGACCAGTTGCTCTCTGCCCCATAGGTGTCCTTGAGCTTTGCACGGATCGCATAGACTCCTCTATATGTCCAAGCGTGTGACGCTGAGACGGTTTGACCGGAAGTATATGGCCCCAACCACTCTGTGATATTTCCATCACCCCAATCCCATTTCAGGAACATCTCGTCCCCGTCTGGGTCCGTGGGGAGGTGAATCGGGAAGGTGTACGTGCGGTTGACAGTCCCATTGGTGGGACCATTGATGATGGGTGGTTCCGGAGAATAATTCACAATGATAACTGTCTTTGATTTTCTTCCTGCTAAATCAGAATTATCCATGACCCGCAACGTCACAATATAATTTCCTGGGGTTGCCCATGAATGTGTCGCAGTTGGTGTTGTATGGGATTCCTCGTAAACCCCGTCGTGGTTCCAATCCCATTCATACATCGTGATGTACCCATCTGGGTCGTAACTTGTTGAAGCGTTAAAAACAATTGTTTCTCCTGGGTGCGGATCAGATGGTATCCAGGTGAAGTCCGAATATGGATATTGACTCTCGCCATAGGGGATTGCAAGACCATCGAGCTCAACTCCATATTCAAAGTATCCTACAATCGTGCACGCGCCTGTTTGTGTATCACATGTGAGTAACGCCGAAGGGTTTCCACTTCCGTTGATAAAATAGCCTGCGATGTACAATATCCCGTTGTCTCGATCAAATTTGCCTTCCTGCGCGTAACAGAAGTCATACCCCATATCACCAATAGCGGTGGCTGCACCAGTGGCCTTGTCAATGGAGTAAAGATGACTGTCTCCACTGAAGAGCACATCGTACCCGTACATGTTGCCGGCGGAATCACACATCAAACTGACCACATAATTAGTTGTGCCGAACGATCCGACCAAGGTTGTCGAACCATCGGTGATATCCATTGTATACAGGGCGTTACCAGAGGCTATATACCAGATATCGGTTGTTGTGTCGTACACCAGACTGTCACATGCAATTGTACTTGGTGCGATAATGGTCCATATGCCTGTGGTTATATCTATCTCGTAAAGTCCTCCGTTGTAATTAACACAGTACAGACTCCCATCAGGTGCGAAATCAGCACCAGTTATGAAATATACCGAACTTCCGTTATAGATTGTTAGGTTCCCTGGATCATTTAAATAAAATTCCACTAACCCACTCCACAGGGCAAAAATATAAGCGATATGCCCACCAACCAGAAGTTCCTTTGATAGATTTTTAATAGGTGTATCTTCCTTATTATTTTCTAGTGCAGAAACAACACTTGCACAACAAAACAAAACAACCGCAGCACAAGCCATGCCTTGTTTCAACATTTGATGTATTCCTCCCTTTTCTATAACTTGTATTAATACAAGCAGATTGTAGTTAAAATATTTTTGCATGGAAATTCGAATAAAAATGCCGTATGATTATATTTTGTTGCATAAAAATGGTACTACGAATAAAGATATGTACAGTTCTGAAATTTCATAAAGTTTTAATGCATGGGTCAGATATTACAACCGCAATGAACTACACACGATTTCATAACAAGGTGATTGTCCGCATCGACAAAGGCGAGGAAATCGCCTCAGTACTAAAACAACTCTGTAAAAGTCTCCACGTTACCCTTGGATCCATCACCGGGATTGGTGCGACAAACGACGTCACCATTGGCCTTATGAACACGAAAACCAAAAAATATCAGTCAATCCGCTTCACCGGCGATCATGAGATCTCGTCACTGATGGGGAATATCACGATGATGAATAACGAGGTGTACCTTCATCTCCATGTCAACGTATCGAACGCAGAACATAAGACCTTCGGCGGACACCTCACCTCTGCGATCGTAAGCGCTACCTTTGAAGGTGTCATTGATGTCATGGACGGGCAGGTCAACCGCAAGTTTGACCAAGCAGCAGGACTGAACCTCCTGGACCTCTGATTTTTTTTAAAACCGGGCAAGCAACCTTGCTGAGAGTTTCAAAGACAGGAATAGAAGCGTCACCTCAAGCATCAACAATAGGAGGCATAACCAAAGGATCGATATCCCCGCGTAATGCCGTAGAAGATTGATGCCAGCGCCCGTGATGCTGAGCAGGACAAAGAGTACCATCGCCACACTATAGAGGAGGAGGATGTCGGATTTCTTCCCAACGTATTTCACTCCGAGCGGCACCGCGATGATGACCGCCGCAAGAAATGAGAACCCGAGGAACCATGAAAGAAACCAGATGTCTTTAACGCCAAGGAACGTTGGGACGAATGCAAGGAAGGGAATCGTTGTGATGAAACACAGGGAGAGCGCGAGTGTCTTCCCATATACGATGGTGTCGTTTTTCACAGGCAGGTTCCGCAGGATCCACATGGTTTTCTCCTCGCTGAGGAAGAGGTTGAGTGCGGGGAACACCGCAGCGTACATGACGACCACGTAGCAGCCTACGAACACGAATAGCGAAGGTAGGAACCCTCCGATCATTTTTTGGAGCGACGCTGGTAGGAAGAGCTCAGTGCCATGAAGATAGAGGTATCCGGTGCCTAGCGCGGTGGTGATAGACATGAACACGAAACTGGAATAGAGGCGTTCCCTCCAGATCACGGTGACCTCACGATAAAACAGGGTCCAGAGAGTGGGTCGGACGTGTACCTGGGCGCGTTCGGCCGTACGTTCTTTGCGTCTCACAAAGCGATACGATTCGAGGGAATGCGAAAGAGTCCAGGCGAGATGCAGAACCACGACCGGCAGCATCATTGCAATGAACACCATGCTTTGGGAGTACCAGAAAAAAAGAAGTAAAATCAGAGTCGGGGCGATACGATAGAACTTTTCGGAGAAGAAATGAAGAGCGAGCGAACAACCAAGGAGAATCGCGCACAACACATCAAGACTGAAAAGCACGTATTCGACAGGATAGTTGACAGGTACTCGTAACCCCGCAAGAACAAGGAGATACAAAAGAGACAACGCAAACCAAAGACCACTATTCATCACCACAATACTGAAGGTGATTTCACCCACGGTCCTTCGGTGGGAGACAGGGGCGGAGAGAGCATACGCTGCACGGGGGGATGTGACGAAATACGTGTGCATGTCAGCCGCGGACTTCATCAGGAGGAGAAAGAACACGGAGAAGAACACGTCCATGAAGCTTATGGTGGTTTTCGTATGAATAAGAAAGAAGGTGAGGAAGGCGAACATGACGATCGAAAAAAAGATCATCGCGATGAAGAACATGTACAGAATCGGAGATGTACGGATTTTTTGTTGTACGCTACGAGTGGTTTCAGTGAGAAGGAGTTTGGTTGTTTCGAACATGTGTGGCATCCCTCAGGCGAATAATAGTACGAATAGGAAGAGTTTTTCTAGCTCTAACAATCTCTATCTTCTTTGCGAGTTATTTTTCTTTGATGAGAATAGGTAGGCCGATGATGACGGTGACGATGAACACAAGGATCGTCGCGATGAGCAGCAGCAGCGACCAAATGTAGGTGTCAAGGTTCGTGGTATTTTTATAAGCAACCATGTAGAATGCGGACAGTAACCCAAGGCTGATCGATAGTACGCCGCCTATACTAAATATCATGATTCCTTTTGGCATCTTGTTCCTCTCTCCTCGTTCCAAGTATTTTGTGGTGATAACGTGTTGGATGTTTAAAAACTCTAGCCCTCTACAACCTATTGACTTATATACTCCAATGATATATTTATTGGATGTATATTTTTTTATGTAGGGAGGCATGTAAAAAATGAAAGGGAAAATCATAGGAATAATCGTTTTGATGCTGATGATAACGACCGTGGTATCTGCGACGAACATTACTAATCAGGCAACGATTCAAACGAAAGGAACTGAAACCATTTTGTCTTTGAACAATAAAGGTGTTAATTGTCAACCGACCTCATTAGATTTGGGGGTTGATCAAAAACAAACCGATAATTGTGGGCATGGTATCATCCTCACCCCGCCCTGGACCTATGCCCAGAGTTTTACACCAACAAAATCGACGCTCACCGCTGTCCGGCTCTATCTTTTTAAGTATGGTGCTCCTCCAGATTCAGTTAAAATAACTGTTGCTATTCGAGACAATTTAACCCATGCGGACCTCGCAACGAAAACAATCGACACGAATGTCGTCTCTATTGGAAGTGGAACGAAGGCGAAATGGGTGCTGTTTGATTTTGACGATATCACAGTAACCCCTGGCAGCAAATATTACATTGTCTGTTCAGGGAGCGCTGGTGATAGCGTCAATACCTACTGCTGGTTCTACAACAATCAGGACACTTACATAGGAGGAGAAGCCTTGGTGAAACCAGATGAAAACTCAATATGGACCAATTTTACCCATGGTGGTTTCAATCCAGATGACTTCTGCTTTAAAACCTATTATCTCAAACCATTCGGTGGTTCAGGTCTTATCAACAATGAACAGCTGGCCAACCCTTGGCTTCTTTCTATGCTCGAGCGATTTCAACACGCCTTCCCACTGCTCCATGAGCTTCTGGGATAGTCAACCCTCCTCTCTTCTTTCCTTTTTTAATCTAATCCAAGACCTAAACCTTTACATATCTTTGTAATGGAAATAGGCTTTCTCAATACTACCATGCTGTCTCATCAGGTCTTCGACAGCATCATACGCCATAACCTTCCCATGCATCAAGAAATACACGGTGTCGGCAATATGCTCGACAAGCTCTGTTGAATGGGTGGCAAGCACTGTGGTCCCTTGCCGTTTTACAATGAACTCCTGGATTGTACGCGCTGCAAGAGGGTCAAGACCGTAGACAGGCTCATCAAGGAGAAGGTTCTGTGGCTCATGCATGATTGCTGAGAGAAGCGAGATCTTCTGCTTCATTCCTTTGGAGTACCCACCAAGCTCAAAATCAAGGGCGTCATCGATCCCGATCATTTGTGACAACGACGTTATCCTCTTCTCCGCCTCGGCAATATTCCGTAGTGACGCGATATAAAAAAGGAACTCCCGCCCCGTGATCCGGTCATACAACTCAGGCATCTCTGGAAGATATCCGAGTCTTTCCCGTGCAGACAAGGAATCGCTCAATATTGAAAAGGAATCCACGAGCACCTCACCGGAATCAAACGATAAGATACCAGCGATGATCTTCAGTAGCGTGCTTTTCCCAGCCCCGTTCTCACCCATGATCGCGATGACTTTGCCGTCATCAAAGCGGAACGTGACATGATTCAGTGCAATGATCTTCCCATACCGTTTCGTGAGGTCGTTGACCGTAATCATAGCGCACTAAGCTGGAAAGGCAGAGAGGTTAAAAAGCTATGTACCTCCCAAGAGTCGAATCATTCTTACGAGCGTAGAATCCTGTAGAAGTAAACTACCTGTTCACAATGATAAGTCCGAGAATCACCAACGCGGCCCCCGCAATAAAAAACAGGGTGATTGCGTCATGCAACAGAAAATAGCTGATGACGGTCGAAAGGACAGGGATGAAATACAAAAACCCGCTGATCTCCGAGGCGGTTTTCACTTCTAACGCGACGTACCATAACACATAGCCGACCACTGTAGGTAGGAGAGCTAAAAAAAGAACCGCACCCCAGCCCGTCCACGTCATATGAGAAACCTCCGTGATCAGCGAAGGCGAAAGAAACGGAAGAAGCCCGAGCGACCCGAAGAGGAACGCGTACACGGTCAAGGAAAGCGCTGAGTACCGCTCCAAGAGCTTCTTCCCAGCGATCGTGTAGAACGCGCCGACAAACGCGGAGATCAGCACGGCTACCGCAGCTGAGAGATACGTTACCTCAAACGGGTTTCCCGTGGTGCCGGTGAGGGAGATGATAACCACGCCTGAAAGTGATAGCGGGATGCCTACCGCGATTTTCTTTGTGATCCGCTCTTTCAGAAGGATTGTTGCAAAAATGATCGTAAAGACAGGGATGGTTGCGATGATAAGGCTTGCAGCGGAAGGAGACATGTACTGCTCACCGTAGTTCAACCCCAGGTGATACACGACCAGGCCGAAAAACCCTAACAAAAAAAGAGGAAGCAGGTCTTTGCGTCTGATCTTAGAGAACTTCTTTGGGGCGACACCGATGAAAAGGAGAAAGATTGCGCAGACAATGAACAATCTCATAATCGTGAGATTCACTGGATGTAGTTCCTCAAGCCCGATTTTGATGAACGGGAACGCGAACGCCCAAAAAACGATCGGAAGCGCGATGATCAAGAAGAAGTACTTTTTCACAAGAGGGCTGGTCGTTCTTCCTGGTTCGTGCATATGGTCCTTTCTACTCTCACCAGTGTTCATAATGGACGATTTCATCAAGGCTTTTACGTTTCTCACCGTTGGCAAGTGCTCTAGTGATGCTCGCAATCACCCCTTTTTTATCGGAGGGATACCCCAGCGGGATGAGCGTGATGATCCGAATCCGCTTCGGGATCTCGAGTTGCTGTTTGATTTTCTGCTCACTGAACGCCCCGATCCAGCAGGTCCCTAGATGAACATCGGTTGCCGCAAGAATAAGGTGTTCAACCGCGATCGCAACATCAACCGCATAAAACGGAAGATCATCATGAGAACCACTCTCGGACGGGTCGGCACAGGCGACAATCACGACCGGAGCGGTTTGTATCCACCGGTTGAACAAGCAGTGCTTTGCGAGTTCCTTGATTGTGTCTTTCTCTCGAACAACGACAAACCGCCAGCATTGCTTGTTCGCCCAAGAAGGCGCACGGCGCGCACAATCAAGGACATATCTGAGTTTTTCCTCTTCCACGGGTTTGTCGCTATAGCCTCTAATACTGGTCCTTGTTTTGACGACATCGACGAATTCCATGGGAGTCCCCGTCGCGCCCGTAATGCGATGATTATTATATAATCTAATCGCGGAGTAAAACCGGTTTCCTTTCTTAACAATAGATGTTTCCGAGAATGAAAAAGAAAAAAAGAGAAGGGTATCGCTACCCTAACAGGATGAACAGCAGCAAGAATTTCGGCGTGTATATGGCCGAGGCTGTCACATCTTCATTGCAAGTAACCGTGACTGTGATCGTTGGTTTTCCGAACCCAATAACCACGCATTTCGCGGTCCCTGTCGCGTTGTTCGGTGCGATAAGTCCAACACTCACGGTCTTGGTTTTCCCTGATGGTGAGAAGATCAGACCACCGGTGATGGTAAAGACTGCCGTGCAGTTTGTCGCGTTTCCGTTTCCTGAATTCGTGATGGTTGCTTTGGCTCCGATGCCGCCTGCAATGCTGACTGCAAGATCAGGTTGTGCGATACCACCAAGTTCCACCCTATAGGTGTATTGCTTCCAGCTTGTTGGTGGTTCCACATAGGGGTCCGGGGTGATGATCGCGAAATCTGAGGGATCATTGGTTTTTGTTGAGATGCCGACTTGGAATCTATCTTTTTCGTACTGTGAAGACCCTGTTCGTGCCCAGAACGAGACGTCGATCGTTCCTGGTTGGATTTCGTCACAGGCGAAATCATCGATGCACAGGTAGAATGAATCATGGTTCACGCAGTGGATGCCGACATAGAACTGTTTGCCACCGCTGGTCAACGCTGGGGTGATCATCCAATCGTCATTCAGAATGTCGGTCGACACCGCATCGAAACACGCCGCGTACTTGAGCCCCGAATGGGGATCAGAACCCGTAAGCGGTGGGTCTGTCATCGACGGGACAAAGATGATGTAGGACCCAACATAGTATGCATTCGTGAAATTTATTGACTGGAAACCCCAGGTTTCTTGGCCGTCACCATCATACTGTGTCCATGGAGGAAAGTCCAACGTGAAATCCTCGTAGCTTTCGAAATCATCCGTAAACAGTGACGAACTCGCGTGACTTCTTGCTATGGGTTCTGTGTTTGCGGTCATTGGTGACGTTGTTCTGATCGTTTTATTTTTTGTTACTGTTGCAGATACCGGCGTTAGGAGTGCAAGGACGATTCCAAAGACCACTCCTGCCTTCAATAATTTATATCCTTTCGTTTTCATAGAATTCCCCTTTTTAACCATTGAGCATTTAGTATTTAAAATTATTGATATAAATTAAGGGCAAAACAACAGAATTGATACATCCTTGTTTATTAACGAATGAACTGATCAGCCAAGTCTATGTTAACATTGTGAAAAAATAACAGAAAGAGGAACCTAAAACCATATACCGGGGAAGTTGCTTATCCCTCTCGCTATGGACTCGATCCTCCATGCGTATAATCTCAGTAAATCCATCGCTGGAAAACAGCTGTTCGAGGATGCGACCTTTGATGTGTACCCCGAGGATTGCATCGGACTCCTCGGTCCGAACGGCTGCGGCAAGACTACGCTGTTCAACATTCTGTTAGGTCGAGACCTTCCGAACACAGGTGGCACGCAACGCAAGGAGGGTTTGAAGATCCGCTGCCTTGAGCAGATCCCAGTTCATACCACCGACACTCATGTCCGTGATTATTTTGCCCGCCTCGCGCAGACCGAAGACGTACAGCAACAAATCCGGCAGTACGAGAAGCAATTGGAGGACCCGGCGATCTACGAGACGGCACGCCATGAGGAAATCCTTGAGGCGCTCAGGAAGCTACAAATGCGAACAAGTAAATCCAGCGGAATCGCACAATTCGAAGCTTCACGAAATCTATTAAAAGAACTCAAACTCCAGGACATCCAACCTGATACACCCATCAAAACCCTTTCAGGAGGCGAGCAGCAAAAAATCGGCCTTGCAAGTATTATCTCACAACCGCAGAGCTGCGACTTACTGTTGCTCGATGAGCCCACGAACCATCTCGATATCGAGACCATCGAATGGCTTGAACAAAAAATCGCAGAGATCCCTTGTGCTGTCATCATGATCTCCCATGACCAGTATCTTCTGAATGATTTGGTCGACCGCGTCATAGAATTCCGCGGAACTCATCTTGAGGTATATGATGCGACCTATGAGGAATATGAGGAGCAAAAAAAGATACGGGAGCACATCAAAAAACAGGAATACCAAAAGGCAGCGGTAGAAATGAAGCGGCAGCGCGCTGCCATCGAACAAATCACGAGACGAAACCGGTACAATATCCAAATCAATAGTCGCATGAAACAGCTGGAGAAACTCAAAAAAATAGAAAACCCAATCCTAAAGCACTATCTCCTCAAATTCCAATTTAAGACCGTGCTGAAATCAGGGAAAAACATCGCGGATGGTACCAGCATCTCGAAATATTTCGGGGAGAAAACAATCCTTGCAAACACAAGTTTCGAGATTATCGCAGGGCAAAAAATCGGGCTCATCGGGCCGAACGGCTGTGGGAAAACAACATTTCTGAAAATCCTCACTGGTGAGGAATCGGTGACGAGCGGCACTCTTCATCTCAGCCAGGGTGCAAAATGGGGGTACTTCGACCAAGGACACCTTTCCCTTACTCTTGAAAATACCCTATTGGAGGAAATATGCAGGGATCACAAGGACCTCTCAGAAGAAGATGCGAAGGCACTCCTTGGACAGTTCAATTTCAAAGGAACCATGGTGACCAACAAAGTCGGGCAACTCTCCGGAGGAGAACGCGCACGTCTCGCCTTTCTTCGTCTCATCATGAAACCATACAACCTTCTCTTACTTGACGAGCCAACAAACCATATGGACATCGAGTCAAAAGCAGCGATAGAAACCGCGTTGAATTCCTACACGGGTACGGTCATCGTCGTCTCCCATGACCGGAAGTTCCTAGATACGGTCACCGACACGATTTTCTTCATGGATGAGGCTACCCTTAAAATGTATTCCGGGAATTACACGATGTTCCGCCTTCAGCGACAGAAAGAACTCACCCAACTTGGCGGTAAAGACCTCGCATACCTCTCGATGTCAGGGCTTACGAAATATATCGTGAAAAAAGGATTTACCATCTGGAGCATCAAAAAGAAGCACGCTGTAGGAGAAGAAATTTATATCGGTGATCACAACCGTGCCTTGTACGAATGGGCGATTAAAGGTGGTCTTCTGAAGGAAGATTGACGAATGAAAAGAGGATTTTTTCCACGAAACTACACGAATCTATTTTAATGAATAGTAAAAAATACAAAAAAATAGATTTATATAGGTTCTCATGATTCTCATCTTGTTCAGAAGGGAAGGAAAAGGCCCTTGTGAACGCAATTGTCTGGGAGGACAATGCCGAAGCAAATGTCTGGGAAAACCTTCAGCAATCTCCTTGACTACTATATCACTTGCCTTGAGCAAGAGGATATGCTCTCCGTTACCTTCCCAATCTCCTCAGAAGGCACACAGTTTGTGTCGACTCCCCTCACACACGAAGAGCTGTTTCATACGAACGGCGTGAAGGTAACATTCGAAGACTCTCTAGTGACACAGCGGTTTTTCCAGACCTCTTTGCTCCGGCAGAAACATAAGATCTTGTTCTACGGCTATCCACTGATGATTTACCCGGAGGGAAAACTCAGCCCTGTCTTCTATCAGGAATTATTGTATGAACGACAGGATGATTCCATTACTATAAAATCAACATCATCAGATCCGCGATTAAACCCCTATATTTTTTCACAAAATGGGTTTTCGTACGAGGAAATCATCCGTATCAAACAAGACATCGAAACACAGGAGTTCACCAGTGCCCTTTCGTCGGTCTGCGAACTGTTTCACGTAGAGCCAGGCCTTGTTGCTTCAGGCCTTGATCCAAAGCCTTTGAAACACACAATCACACCAACCCTCGTCAACAAGGCTATCCTTTATTTCGGGGAACGAACCGGCATCACACACAACCTCATCGTCGAATTACGACAGCTCCAACGAAAACCACTCGATGATCTTGCATCCACCTCACTATTGTTGTTACTCGCCCGTGCGTTCCATCCTAAGAAAAACCTTGAGGGTACCAAGCCGTTGTTGGAGGTCTTCCTCTTAAATCCTGCTCAAAAGCAGGCTGTGCACCAAGCACTCACGAAGTCGTTGACGGTCATCACAGGACCACCGGGTACGGGGAAATCCCAAGTCGTCCTCAATATCATCGCCAATGCAGTGTACCAGAAGAAAACCGTGCTGTTCGCAAGCAAAAACAACAAAGCAGTCGACGTGGTGATTGATAAATTCCATGCGGTCCTCCCCTACAAGCTCATTGTGCGCATGGGGCATCGCGCACACCGGAAAAACGCAAAAACAGACCTCACGCAGCTCATCAAAGAGCACATTGCACGACCCTTGCTCCCAGAGCAAACAATCTCTAACCTATGGACGTGTTCTTCCCAGATACAAGCGGTGCAAGACGACCTCGCTAAGCTGGGCGCTCTCAACCACAGGATTGACACGTTACAGAACACCATCGATACATTAACCGAGGAGTTCCCAAAGGATGTATACGAAGAAGGACAGCGTTACAGACTCGATAGAATCGATTCATACACGCTCATGCAGGATATTAAAAAATACTTCGATCCGCAGGGGTTCTTTCAGAAACTAGGCATACAAAGGCATCAGAGAAACCAAGAACAGTGCCTTAAAACCTACTTCGAGTTTCTCCCCAGCGCCCTTCGCATCTACCTCCAGAACCAAATCACGACCAAGAACATACCACACAACGTTATAGCACAATGGATTTTCAACTGGAAAAAAATCGAGCAAATAAATGACGAAATCAAACAGATTAAAAAGAAAATCCTCGAGATTCCGGATTACAGGACCCTTAAAACCAGACTTCATACATCGCATGAACGCTACCTGGCTTTATCACGCCCCGTACTCGAAAACCACTGGTTGAACACACTCGCAGGGTTATCCGAAGAAGACAAACACAGCGTCCTAGGTTATTTCTCAACCTCAGAGCAATTAGAAACATGGACCGGAGATCCCACGGTGTTTCGACAACTCCTCAACGAACAGATACGGACCTTGCAACAAATCTTAAGATTCCTCCCTGTCTGGGTCGTCACAAACCTCTCAGCAAAACACAGTTTCCCCCTGAAGTCAAACCTTTTTGATATCTTAATTATCGATGAAGCCTCACAATGTGATATCGCCTCAGCGCTCCCCTTGTTCTATCGCGCAAAACAAGTCGTGATCATCGGTGACCCGAATCAACTCAGTCATATCTCACTGCTCACAGAAGTCCAGGATAGGACGCTTGCGGTACAACACGATCTTGATGAAGAATGGTTCAAGATGTTCTCCTATACAAAACACTCCCTCTACGGGTTAGCCGCGCGCATCGGAAAAGAAAACAAGGACCAGCCGGTGCTTTTAAACGAACATTACCGGTGTCATTCAGATATCATCTCATTTTCCAATGATTACTATTATGAACGGAAACTAACAATCGCAACAGACGAGACAAGGCTCCTCTCGCATCCTTCACTCCCTGCACGAATCGCCTGGTACCCGGTGAAAGGAAAAACAGTCCATGCACAAAGCCCTTACAACAAAGAAGAGGCAGAAAAGGTCGTAGAAGAAATCCTCAAGATACTCGGAGCAACAAACCCAGTGAACGCATCACTGGGGGTCGTCACACTCTTCCGGGCACAAACCGAGATGATTGCTGAAAAATTACACGCGTTCCAAGAAATCTACAACACCAGTATCACCATCGGCACAGCCCATAAATTTCAGGGGGATGAAAAAGACATCATCGTGTTCTCACCAGCAGTGTCTGATGGCGTGAAACCAGGGACACTACACTGGATTGAATCAACAAGCCAGCTGCTCAACGTCGCGGTCACCAGAGCACGAAGCTATTTGATGATTGTCGGTGATAGAGAGGCCTGTGTCCAGACTATCGGCCCGCTCAATCATCTTGCTGAGTACGTTGAAACAAGGACGACACATTCAGCAACATTCGAGTCACCGCTACAACAGAGATTCTACGATGAGCTCAAAAAACAAGGAATCCCTATCACCTCGCATTATGTGATACAAAGAAAACCATCAGTTCACCTTGATTTTGCCTTATTTGTCAATGGGTGTCGATACGCGATCGAAATAAGAAATAATCGAGAAAACACCTATGAGAAGCAATTGAGAGAGGACGGATGGAGAATCAGACGGTTCCTCGAGAGCGATATCCTAGACAACCTTCCTTCAGTGATTGAAGAGATAAAACGACTCTGTTGAAACCATGATGTTATATTTTTCACTGTATATTTATATATCTAAGCGATGATACTTCTTTTAAATGGAGGTCAAACCAATGGTCGTATCAGGTGTAATACGTAAAATATTTGTCGTACTTTCAATCGGGCTTTTCTTCGGGGTAAGCATCTTCCCGTCGATCGGAAGTTCTGGTGTACTACCAAATCCAACGACTCATCATAGTATCGACATGAGCGATGCGGCGTGTGTTGCCCAAGCAAAATTAAGCGAACTTCATAAGTCCGATATATCCATTGCTTATTCTCTTACAAAAGCATGTGATGATAGTACACCCTTATTCTTCGTGTTTTCTCTCAGCCCCAAGGGATATCTCGTGGTATCCGGCTCGTATGATCTACCGCCAGTCATCGCGTATTCATTTACAAGTACCTTTCCTACCATGCCTCAATCAAATCCACTATCCGATATGCTGACAAACGACCTGTCATTACGACTTCAAAGCATCTCTCATCTTCCAGAGGCAATGATTCAACAGCGACATGCTCAGTGGGATAGCTATCTTGCACAGCAACATCGAAGGTTTAATCAATTCGAACAATGGCCGCCAGAGGGGTCGACCCCGACAGGTGGATGGCTGCTGACTGATTGGACGCAGAACGCACCTTACAACAACCTCTGCCCGCTTGACCTTGCGAATGGCGGTGACCGGAGTATTGCTGGTTGCCCAGCGGTCGCGATGGCGCAAATCATGAACTATCATAATACAACGAACGATGTTGCATTCAATGACAATGATGATTATTATCACAATTTTGCGGGGAACCAATACTGGATCGATAACGACTATGTGATGTACGATTTTGCTTCTTTCCCTCAATTGAATAATTACCTTGCTTCGCTCCAATACCATTACGAGAGCCATATGCAACCGACCAACACAGAAAAAGCAGCGATCACCTTCGCCTGCGGTGTTGCTGCTAATCAAGTGTACAGTGCAAGTGTATCTGGAACCTACGGTGTCAACCAAGCGTATCAAGCATACCAACGGTTCAACTGTTCAACGGTTTCTTTACTGCAGGCAGATGACCCGAATCTCTACGGTCGGATGGCCCATAACATGATGGATGCGCTCCCTGATCACCTTGCTGTCGTGGATCCCGGGTGGCAATACGGGCATAATCTCGTCATCGATGGATACAACACTGACAATTACTATCATTTGAACTTCGGATGGGGCGGTTCCTATGACGGGTGGTACCTGATACCCGATGAGATCCCCTATGGGCTTACGGTGATTGAAGGGGTCATTGTCGATATTCTTCAACCGAATACTGGTGTCCCTGATTTGTCGGGCAACGGGAGCCTTGCATGGGTGAACGTCACCCCAGGGAACACAGCCACGGGTAGCTTCATGCTGAGTAATAGTGGTGATGCAGGCTCGGACCTCGCATGGAAGGTCATCGCATGGCCCTCATGGGGCGAGTGGACGTTTGCTCCTTCTTACGGGCATCGACTGACACCAGAGGACGGGCCGATAACAATCGACGTCAGTGTTATTGCCCCGAACCAGGAAAACAAGGAATACTTAGGGGAAATCAAGATAGTAAACATCGATGATTGCAATGATTATCACATCATCCCGGTATCGTTAACGACAAACAACGGGATACAAGCAGATTTATCCTGCAGCGGCTCTCTCACATGGACGGATGTCCACCCTGGCGCCCTCATGAACGGCAGTTTCATCGTGCGAAACATCGGGTCAGCGTCTTCCAACCTTAGCTGGGAGGTCACAAGCTGGCCAGAGTGGGGGAACTGGACGTTCACACCTCAACAGGGAGACCACCTCACACCGGAAGAAGGGCCACTGACCATCAACGTGAGCGTGTACGCACCGAACAAGAAGCACACGGAGTATGTCGGTCTGATACGGATCATCAACACGGAAAACAGCAGTGATAACGAAACCATACCTGTGTCTCTTACAACACCGTACAAGCCAAATTATTTGCTCATTGATCTTCTCCGGTTCTTCATGAATCGATTCCCAGGTGCGTTTCCAATCCTGCGGTATCTCTTCATGCAGTAAAAAAAGTTCTTTTCACGCTGATGCAGCGTGTTTTCAATTATAATAATGAACAGTAGAATGGTATGGTTAATAAAGAAATCATTGTTTAAAGAATAGAGCAGAATGACGTGCCAATGTATGCTACGGTATTATGAGCGGGGGAAACATCTATGAAATTTCTTTTGATTTATCCTCCCTCTGCACCATTTTTCATCACGTCTTCTCGCGTGTTCTACGGGTATTCACCACCCCTCGGACTTTTATATATCGCGAAAATCCTTGAGGAACACGGTGACAGCGTCACGGTCCTTGATTTCTCAGCTGAGCCCTTCCAGGAACACATCCTTATGAAGGCGTTGCAGGGTGTGGATGCGGTTGGAATCTCTGTGCTAAGTCCTTCGCTTCGGCAAGCACAACACCTCATCTCGTTGATCAAACAGCATGATCCAGAGCTGCCTATCATCATTGGTGGCCCACATTGCACCCTCCTCCCAGAGAAATCTTTGCAGGAAACCCAAGCCGACATGAGTATCCAAGGTGACGGGGAAGCTTCGATTCTTCACCTGCGATCGGCATTACAAGGAGAAAAAGAACCCAAGGATGTCCAAGGCATTTTTTTTCGCACGCCAGAAGGGATAAAGCATGGGCCGTCCACCTCCTTGATTCATGATCTCAATACGCTCCCTTTTCCCGCACGGCACCTTGTACAACAGTATGTGTATCATAGTCATGAATACAACCCTCGCTTCAAGGCTGGTGAATTCACCTCCCTTGTGACCAGCCGAGGATGCCCGTACCAGTGTCGGTTCTGCTCAAGAGGCTCGGTTAGTATGAAGCAGTACCGTACGAGAACCATTGAAAATGTGCTTTCGGAGCTTCGAGAAATCTCTGAACAGGGGTACCTTCATGTCGCCTTCGTTGATGATTGCTTCCCTGTCGACATACGACAAGCACATATGCTCTTCAAAAGGATCGTCGATGAGCAGATCGATCTTCGGTTCTCCATCACAGCAACAAGGGTCGACCTCATGGATAAAGCTCTCTTCGAACTTATGAAACAAGCAGGGGTAGCTCATATCCAATTTGGTCTGGAATCGGGGAACCAGGACGTGTTGGATTATTATCATAAACAAACAACGGTGGAAACGATTCGAAACGCGGTGCAGCTCAGCCATGACACCGGATTTTTCACAGCCGGCTCCTTCATCCTTGGTGCACCGTTCGAAACACAAGAACATTTCAACAGGACGCTTACGTTTGCGAAATCACTCCCTCTTGATTCAGTCTCCTTCATCCCATTGCGTTATATGGTGGGATCCGATCTCTGGAACCAAGCAGTCAATGCAGGGACTATTGATGCGGATGACTATCTGGTGACTGCTGATAAAAACCGAGGGCTCGGGATATATACGAAGGAGGAATTGATAACGTTTTGTTTCAACGCGCAACGCGCCTATTATCTTCGCCCGAGATTTTTCATGAACCTCTTAGAGACCTCATTGCGAAATAACGACATGTCTCATATTCGATCATTTATCAGCGTGCTTTTTACCTCTTTTTCAGAGCTCTTCGCTACCGGGAAAAATCGATGAATCTCCCAGAGGAATGATTTTTCATTTTGAAATTCTGTCGCCGTACGTTTATATAGAAACATCATGAAAACAGGATGTACATTGAAGAGGTTTCTAACGATGTCGAAGAACACGATCTGGTATGACCGTACGTCAGTCATCGTCGGTTTTTCATTCCTCCTAGGGTCGCTTGGGTGGCTATTACATGCCACGTTCGAATCGTTATTTCTTCCTAATAAAACCTTTCAGCAACTCCTTATTACCGATGTGTCTTTGCATGATATTACCATCCGATTAATCCTTTCCGGATGTTTTTTTATTGCGGGGGTTCTCCTTATGAAAATGTTCATTCGTCGAATGTATGTAGAGGAAAACCTGAAAGAATCCTATGAAACGCTTTGTCGAACAAACGAACTTCTCGAACAAAAAATATCTGACAAGACCACTGAACTGGAGACGCTGGTAAAGCAAAAAAATGATCTGATTGTAAGTCTCAGCCACGACCTCAAGACACCATTGACACCGCTCATGGGGGTTCTTCCGATGATCATACGAGAAGAAAAAGATATGAAACTGAAAGAGCTCTTAGAGATGAGCCTTCGAAATGTTCATTATCTTCGAGATCTCGTCAGTAGGACCATTGATCTTTCGCTCCTTGATTCAACAACCATTGGAATGACCCTCGAAAACATTCATATATCCACTGAACTCGAAAGTGTCCTAGAAAATCGCTCGTACACCCTCGCAAGTCATCATATGTACGTCGACAACAAAATCGATGAACATCTCATAGTCCATGCCGATAAGCTCAAACTCCGAGAGGTTTTTCACAATCTCTTGATGAACTCCATCAAGTACTCGCACTCTTCTGGCGGAACCATTACGCTTCAGGCGATACCAGAGGACGACCATGTGAAGATTTGGATCACAGATACAGGAATCGGGATGACAGAGGAACAGCTCCATGATGCTTTCCATGAACTCTACAAGGCTGATCCTGCTCGAAACGATCATGCCAGCACCGGCCTTGGCCTAGCGATCTGTAAACGTATCGTCGAGAAACACGGGGGAAAAATCTGGTTAGAAAGCCCGGGACCGGGTAAAGGGACCATAGTCTTTTTTACTTTACCTGCACCGACAGCATAACAACGCGATGTATTTTTCGAAATGTTAAAAGATATCTGTGATATTCATGGGTTGTCATATGGACATACGAATCGCACGGAAAGAGGACGCACCAGGGATTGCCGCACAAAACGTGCTTCTTGCGGAAGAAAGCGAGCATATGAAGCTCAACCCAACAACAGCCCGCGCAGGAGTCGAAAGACTCCTTGCTGATCCGTCGAAAGGGTTTTATCTCGTCGCTGAGGAGAACGGTACTATCATCGGACAACTCATGATCACGGTAGAATGGAGTGACTGGCGCAATAAACCAATCTGGTGGGTCCAAAGCGTGTTTGTGCGAAAAGAATGGAGAAAGAAAAGAGTATTCACCAGGCTTCTTCAAGAGGTCCGACAACGGGCACGCATGGAAAACGTCGCGTTTCTCCGTCTCTATGCGTACCACAAAAACCTACCCGCGTTACGTGCTTACAAAAAGACCGGATGGACGCAAGAACCATACAAAGTCTATCGTCATTCGGTGTAAAGACACCTCCTTTCCGTGTCCCCTGAAATAGGATATCCGCTTAGCTCATTCTTTTCCATACCATCGTTTCATTGAAGATATCACCATACAAAAAACCACAGTTGCCATGAAAGCGAGGTCCCCTTGAAATCCTGGAAGAGACCGCCTTGAATTAGCATTAGAAGGATGATTCTCCGATACCTGTTGGGCTTCAGAGCCTGTCTGAACCCCAGGAATGATAGAAGCGACAAGCACATCGAAGTCGATACGGCATTCCTCGGAGTCATTTTTGTTCAACTGGACAAACACCTCAAGGGGTGCACTCCCATACGTCCATGTCGTTGTCGGTCGAACACGCATCGTCCACTCGTAGATGTAAGGGTGCTGTACTTGGATCTTCCCCCGGTACTCAATGAGCTCCTCCATCCGCGTTTGTCCTGCAAGCACCTCATACACTGGGGTTCCGAACTCATGAAGCTTCAGAAAAAACACCTGACACATGGTCGAAAGCGTGACACGAATTTTTATGTGAAACACCTCGCCAGGCTTCAGTATCGGATGCGCAGTCGCGTTCTCCCATTGCCCGTTCGAATCCTGAAACCATGCATGGATAGACCCATAGCAACATTCACCAGCGGACACTGCGGGAGCTATCAGCGGGATCACAAAGAGAACCATCGCAGAGAACAAAACACGTCGTCTCATCCTCTTACCTACCTTCATCGAACCCGGGTGTATGATCGTCATACCAATTCGACTGAAGGTCCCCGACCATCATCCCCCAGGCTGGGACAAGTCCGAACGCTATCGTCGAAAACCGAAAGGAAAGGCGGGTGTTTTCACCCAGGGTAGCGTTCGCAATAGTGATGATCTTTGCTTCCCTCACGTATGCCTGCGGCTCATGACCGAGCAAGGGATTGAACACGGTTTCATCACTCGTGTCGATTATTTTAAAGTGGGTGTACTCCCCTTCAACATCGATCACCCAGAGGTTCAACGTCATCAACCATGGCGTCACAGGCGTCGGGGGGAGAATCGGAAGACCCGTTGGACCAAAGAGGCACCGGTTACGTAGTTTCAATGTCCAAAGCTCCTCCCCCTTGTCCATGGTCGGCTCAAAGGGGTCAAGATAGTTCGGTTGTTGGTCAACCGCGAGACGCACGGTTTCATTCCAAAGAAAAACCCCATCATCGTCAAACCGAGAGAGCGTCATGTTGAAGCCGAAGGAAATCGTAAACTGGTTTCGCACTGCATCAACGGTCTCATCAAGGGTCTCGGTCAGGTTCTGAGCGGTACATCCAACATCGGAGGGTATCGCCTCATTGAGCACAGCTTGCAGTTCATCGGAAAGGGAGGAGATCACGGCTTCGAACGAAGCCTTCATCGAAAGGACGAACCATTCGCGGGACGCATACACGGTTTTCTTGCCGGTACTATAAAACAAAGACCCTACTTGGTAACGGGAGCGATCCAGATACTGCTCGGTTTTCGAAAGGAACACACTGAAATAATCATCCGCTGTTTTCTTCAGAAAGCCCGCCGGATTAGCGTATTCGGTTGCATTGACGAAGAGGGAAGCCGTATCGTTGGTGAGTGAACCTAGGATTTCTGCGAGTGCATCCCAGGATTCACTAAGGACCCAAGGATTGTAGGCACCTGGGATGCTTGTGGAGCAACCCATGGTTCCTTGATTCCCTTTGGTGACAAGCAGCTGCTGTTTCAAGGGATCGGAATCCGGATACAGACCAAGATAACGATCAAGGGTGTCTTCAAGGTTAGGGTCATCAAGGGTCTCATTATAGTACAGCACATCAATGATATCATCCTGCGTGTCGCCGGCTCCCACGTAGCTTTCTAAGATAGCCTGCAGCTGTACGATCTCGCTTTGGGTGTCGGTGAGATTGTCCCATACTTGGACCAGGGTGATGTTCCCGCTGATATTATATTCCTCCCAGCGGAACCAACTATGGGTCCTGCAAAATGTCACATTGTATGTTTCATTGTACAGAATGCTGCCAGGGGCGACAAAGCCTCGGCCAGGTTTTACCTCCTGCTTTGATATCGGCAGCGTTTCAGCTGCAATCCAGGGTCCTGCACCCGCATCGGTCCATCCTGGTCCTGGATCCATGATCTCTTCTGCCGTGGTTGTACGGGTCGCGACCTTTGTCGACAGTTCATCATGATACACGTCTGACGCGATGGAAGGAAGAAGATGATAGGTGGTGTCATTTCGCTGGAGATGTTTCTGCACCTGCGTCAACGTATAGGATTGGTTCGCGTACCTCTGCACAGCCTCCCTGATGTTCTGCTCGGCATCTTCATCAAATGCAATATATACCTCTTTTTGGTCGCCTTCGTAGTTTTCGAAATGAAGCGTGACGCCAGTGATATTGTACAGGATGCGTTGTGCGATTTCTGAGAGATTGAGGGAAAAACGGTCATCGATGGATGCATTGAGTGGCTCATCTGCATCGACATTCGCTGTCCCTCGGGTAAGATTGCCGGTTCGTACATGGTAACTGCTGCCGTTCATCTCCTGGTTCAAGGTTGCGAGCGGATCTGAAGCCTGCTGCTTGAGAAGCTCTTTTGTTTTTCGCGCAAGTTCGATGATGCTTAGCGGGTCAATGCTGCTGAACACCAGGCTTTGTTCAAGGAGCAGTCCGCTGTTCACCAGAACAGCAAGATGTCTGTCATCTACGATATTCTCTGGTCTCCCGGTACTATAGTGTTTGTACGACCGTATCAATGAGTAGATATTGGACAAGGCGGTGGTGAGCCTCCATAGCGGTGAGAACGTTCCGTTGATGGTCTGAGAGAACTCTTCGGTTAATGATTCCAGGAGAGGATAGCGAGAGGTGAGAATCGATGATACTTGGAGTGTCCTTGTTGTTACGAGTGTTGACGAGGGATTAGACAACGCTTGTATTTCAATATCGATCGGGACGGAGGCAACCAAATACGTGGTATGTATGACTGTTGGTTGAGGTCCGATGAATGGGAGTGTCGGTCGATCGAGGCGCATCACGATGGAACGTAGCGTGATCTTACTCGGGGACTGAATCGCGGTTTCATTATACAATATCACGTTGATCGCATACGAGCCGCTACTATACTGATCGTACAGAAAGTGACCAGTCAGATATAGGTTGAGTTCCCCTTGAATAATCCTTTTCAAGCGGAAGCAGTTGATGTCATCTGCTGGTCCCAATGATGAACGGATGACTGGTGTTGTCCCTATCTCTTTGAGTCCCTTCATCCCTGCGTTATTGAGTGCGGTCGCCATGTCAGATTCGGCGGCGTGTACGAGTGTCTCAATTTCGGTGGCATCGAGCGAGCTTGCGATGTCCGTGGATTTTTCCATCTCCAAACGGGTAATATAGACGGACACGATGCTGCCTCCAAGGATGAGGAAGATGCCGATCACTGAGAAGGGGATGCGCGCATGGGTGTCATGGAGAAACAGAACCTGTATCATTCTCTCACCGCCCAGATGGTGAGGGTGACATCCGCGGTCGTAAGGGATACCCGGTCAAAGAGCCAGTCCAGAAGCATCTCTGCGAAATCATCGATAGTGTCGATGACATCGAAAAGACCCTGGACGAACGATTCGATGTACGGTTTGAGAAAATGATGAAGCAGGACCGTTGCGTTTTCTTTTATTGTCCTTTCCAGTATATCGAATGTTTCATCCAGCGAGGCGTTGGAACCGTTACAAAAGGTATGAAGCGTGGTGTTGAGGCTTTGAAGGATCACCATGGATACAGGGTTGTTCATCGTACCATTCAGGCCCGTGAAAAACCGATCGATCATTCGAACTGCATCTCCAAATGTTTCATTCAACGCGTCCTGCAGGAACCGACCAGTGATGTTTTTGATTGTGCCGAACCCATAGGCGAGGGTCGCATTGACAATCCCTGGGAACACGGTGCTATTCGTGTTATTCGTAATACCTGAGACGAGGAATCCATCCACGATGGTGCTGAGATTTTCTTGCACCGCTATCGTTGCATTTCCTCTAGTATCATAAGGCGGTTGTTTGGCGATATAACTCTTACAAACCATAGTGATATTTGACAGAGACGGGATGGGGGATTCCCCAAATCCACTGTCGTTGGAAAAGAGCTGATTCATGAGCCAGTACTTTGTAAGAATGATTGTATGATTTCCAATTTTTATCACGGGTGAGTACGGCATGATGCAGCACCGTCGTGCGACGTACGTGTCTGTTCGTGGCGGGTGCGAACCAACGTAGAACTCCCCACCGAAAGGTATCCCCCTGATCGGATGCCACCATGCCGTGAGATTATACTCATATTTTCCATGGAACATATCAAAGAAAAATCTGTTGGTTTCCTTGATGAGGTGCTGATCAAACTCAGTCGTGAAGATGTTTAACCGACTGGCGCCAAGAACGGTAAAAGGGAGGTGGAATTGGCATCCAAGGTCCTCCACCAGTAAGGTCGCGTAGGTCTTATGATGTTGCTCATGTCCTAAGATCCATTGGGAGACGGATTGATACAGCCCATTCGATGTGTTCTGGATTCCTATCTGTCCTGCGACCGTATCGATGATGTCACCGCAGAACCTATACTCAAACACGTCAGCTCGTGAGACGAGGTAGGTCTGGAGGGCCTCATCAACGGTGTGTTCTCGGTGGCTATCGACGGCGGTCTCGACCGCGATGTTGCATCGTAATGCGGGAAGGAGCGCGACCCCTGCAAGGGAGACCATGACGATGAACAGCACAGCATCGTACAGTAAGGAAACCCCGAGGACATCATCAAGAAAAATCCGTGGTTTCATGTCGTCCTCCACAGGATTATGGTGAGAGTTCCTGGGGTTGTTTGCGCATCGTTTAAGTACACTCCGAGCTCTTTTGACGCTGCGACTCGGTGAGGCGCCATTGAAGGAGGCGACTCTGGAAAATCATTGTCGACATCAAGACAACGAAGTCGTACTATGAAGGAAATATTCGAAAGACAGTACATATCTTGAAGTCTCATTACATTCGTTGTATTAGACAAGAGTAACACATCAACAAGACCGTCTCTCATGAAGGGGGAATCCGGGTTCGTGCACTTACCAATAAGACCTTCGGCGATTTGGTAATATTGTATTTGTGTCATGCGATCTTGATAGGCGGTGTATGTTTGGGCGAGCAGTATCAGGAAAAGAGAAAACCCTATCATCACCACGGAAAGTGCCGGAAGTGAGGTGAATTCTTCTGAAACACCATGCTTGTTTGCCCAAAAAGAACGTACTCTAAACTTTCGAATCATGCTTCTTTCTCCCAGACGATTTAAAATGCCAATGTTTTAATCAACAATATTGTATATATATTTTATGTTTTTAAAAAAAATTTTCGAATAAATTGAATGGTTTATGAATGAGAGGGAAGCCCGCGGTAGGGTTACCACGGGCTTCCTGTGCCTCTATGTCGTCAAATCGGATCATGGTTCACCGATTTTCTTTAATAGAGGTGAGAGTCAACAGGGGTACTGGTCATAAAAAAGTATCGTCACCTTTGTCACGAAAAGAAAAAAAGGAAGGCTCGATGGCGAGCCTGTTACCTATGGCGCGAATTTAGGTATCCAATTGTTCTGTCCCGTGAAAGAAGAGCAGGGAGGATGTACCTTGATTGGTTTGGAGGATTTGCTGAATTGGTATCGCCATTGTCCCCCAGTCGCTCTCATCTCCCAGGACATCCTTTGCCTTGAATTTTATTGTCCAAGTTCCCTGTTGATTCCAGCTGTGGGTGGTTGTTGTTTGAGTACCTGATGCATGAGGACCGATCCAACCACTGGTGGTGTTGTCGCCCCAATCGATAAAGTAAAAGACGTCATCTCCATTGGGGTCGGTCGTCTGAATCTTGAACAGGTATGTGGTTCCTGGAGCGCCTTGGACTGGACCAGTCATAGTAGGTGTATTCGGCGGGTCGTTGAGCACGATTGAGACGAGCAGCGGCTCTGACCAGGCGCTGGTCGCGGCATTAATATCTCTGGCTTTGACTTTCACTGAATAGTTCCCGATAGCTGACCATGCATGAGACGCTGAGATGGTTTGTCCTGAGGTGTACGGCCCAAGCCACTCGCTCGAGGTGCCATCACCCCAGTTGAACATGTAGTAGATTTGATCACCATTCGGGTCTGTCGTAGAGGTTGTGTATATGTAATCGGTGTTACGAACACCGTGGGTTGGCCCAGTTGGTTTGGGCGGGGTCACTGGTGGATCACTGGTTGAGACAACTCCCATGGTGAGATCCGGGTTCCCGTAGAGGGATCCCCATTCGAACATCTCATAATATGTTCCAGCAGTCCAGAGGTTGTTGATGTACATCTGTCGTAAAGACCATTGGTGCGCTTGACCTTGGGTGTAATTCCCTGAGGTGCAGCAGGTGGTGAAGAAGTAATCAAGCGATTGGCTCGAGCCGTCCATGGGGTCGTTCCAGCCTGGTTGACCATAGGCGATCTTGTTGGACCCTAAGAACCCGATGGCGCCTTGTTTGAGCATCGTCTCACCGATATTCAGATAATCGGTGTCCGAGTTACTGCAGGAGTCTCCAAAGACTATAGCCGGATAGGCGTCGTTGAGGGACAAGCACGTCGTCTCATCAACAAAAGGCTGGGAGGGGTATAATTCGTAGGAGGCCTCAGGCAGTCCATGTCCTGCCCAGTCTACGAAGGCAAAAGTTCCACTTGACCAGACCGATTCGACATTACTATAATCAAGATTGTAGTCGCAGGGATACGTTGTTTGAGGAATCTCATATAACCGTGTCATCGTCCAGTCCGTCATCCAGGGCTGATCGACTTTCGCCTCCATGAGCACCGCGTTGTCGGTGTCTGACCAGAAGAACGCCCCAAGGAGAAGGATGTTCTTCTTGAAAGAGTCATCATTGTTCTGCTCGTATGCAACTGTTTTTTCGCAGATGCTTTGCACGGTAACAGGGTCGCTCCATGGGATGCGACCGACGCTTACCTCGGCCTCAAAATCAATAGGATCGGAATCCTCACCATATTGATGATTTCCATTGTGGTCCCATGATTGATCATCTGGGAGAGATAGTTCCGCGTAGTAGTAATCGGTCTCAGGTCCTTGCGCCGTGGTTCGCATCGGTACGTCATTGTCATCACCGATGAGACACACATCTCGGATGCCCCATTCATCAGCAGGATACTTTTCTAGGAGAAACGCCCGCATTTTTGCAGACAAATCGTAGCCTTGGTAATACGCGTCTATCCATGAGGTCGTCACCACATTGACATTTCGTCCTTTCGCACTCTCCCAGGATACCAATTCATCGATTGAGGACGTCAACGCGTCCATGGTGATGATCACATAATCGTATTCAGCGTTCATTCGAGGGCTCTCTGGATACCAGGTCTGTGCCTGATCATAGTTCAAGATGATTTCTTTCGCAGTTTGTTCAGTCTGTGGCAAGTTATCCATCATGATGTCCTTTGAGGAAAATCCTTCAGGGATTTTATAGGTCACGCAGACAGTGATATCAGGGTGATAGATCAGCACGCCACTCAAAGGAAGATACGAGAAGGGGGTGATTCTGACGTCGATTAGGTTGTATTTCCGATAACCGCCGGTTCCGATAACGTCACCGACGGAGGCAGGATAGGGGTCGTTTCGGCTATACACAGCCAGATAGTTGGTCAGATATTGTTTTTGTTGTTGTCCATCAATACTTGAAATCTCTCCCCCGATCGCTCGTGGATACGGGCAGGGAGCTATCCGATACAATCCTGGAAGGATGATTGCTTGTCTAGCTTCAAAAGTTACTTTACTGATTGTTGCACCTGGAGGTATCGCGATTGAAAATATTTTTGAGGGCAGGTCTGGTTTTCCTGAGATGAGCAAGCGACCGAAGTTCGCTAGGCTGATTTCTTGGCCTTGCGTTGTTGTTGTGATGGTATAAGTACCAATTGGGATTTTGACCGTAAGAGTGCCATCCGTTAGTATGATATTTTGTGTGTTACTATTTCGAGGGGTTGCGCTGACGAGCGCACTGGAAATCATCAGCGTACAAATTAAAATACCAACAAATTTCTTTATCATTTCTTTCTACCTCAATCCAATGTATATTTGATAGTAAGAGAGGTAGTAATAGTATATAAACTTTCATATAAATAAAGATTAAATTTGAACTCGCTATTTAAGGAGGGAACATTCATTTTTTTCATTCCATTGAGTAGATAAAGAAAAAAAGAAAGGAAGTCCGGCTATGAGCCGAACTTCTGATGGTATATTTAACAGGTACTAGGTGTTCAATCGTTCTGTCACATGCAGGAAGAACTGCATGAAAGGTTGCTGGCTGATCTGGAGCTCTAAAGGCATAACAACCTGCAGTGTTCCCCAGCCGCTTTCAGATCCGAGGACGTCCTTTGCCTTGAATTTGATGGTGTAGGTGCCTTGTTGACTCCAGCTATGGGTGGTCGTCGTCTGAGCACCTGATGCGTGCGGTCCGAACCAGCCGCTCGTGGTGTTATCTCCCCAGTCAACGAAATAAAAGACATCGTCCCCATTCGGATCCGTGGTCTGAATAACAAACAGATACGTGATTCCTGGCGCGCCTTGAGCCGGGCCTGTCATGGTCGGCGTGTTCGGAGAATCATTCAACACGATTGACACAGTGAGCGGTTGTGACCAGTCGCTGGTGGCGCCGTTGGTATCTTTGGCTTTGACTTTCACATCATAGGTGCCGATAGCAGACCATGCATGCGATGCTGAGATGGTCTGTCCCGAGGAGAACGGTCCGAGCCATGATGTGGAGGTCCCATCACCCCAGGTAAACATGTAGTAGATTTGATCGCCATTCGGGTCTGTCGAAGAGGTCGAGTACGAATAGTCGACGTTACGGACACCATGGTTTGGTCCGTTCGGTTGGGATGGTATGACTGGTGGATCACTGGTTGTGATGGAACCCATGGTAAGATCAGGGTTACCGAAGAGTGAGCCCCATTCGAATGTTTCGTACCTCAGATAGCTCCAAAGGTTATCTGCGTACATCTCATAAAGTGTCCACTGAAGCGCCTCGCCTTGGGTGTAGCTTCCTGAGGTGCAACAACTGGTAAAGTAATAGTCCATTGATTGACTCGAACCTGAATTCGGGCTGTTCCAACCAGGACATCCAAGTGCTACCTTGTTTGATCCGACGAAGCCGACACCGCCTTGTTTCAACATTGTTTCGCCGATGTTCAGATAATCTGTATCTGAGTTGCTGCAGGCGTCAGCAAAGATGATAGAGGGATACTCGTCGTTCAGATAGGGGCAGGTGTCTGTGTTGACGAAATCAACCTCGTAAGGATACTGTCTGACGCACTCGGTTGGTGAACCATGGCCAGCCCAGTCGACAAAAGCGTAGGTGCCTGTTGACCAGGTGTTCTTCACGTTATCATAGCTGATGTCCCCGTCCATGGGATACGTGGAATAACCTTGTTCGTACAACCGTGTCCGTGTCCAATCAACCATCCATGGATTGTGTGTGGGATTCGTTTTGTATTCCATGAGCACGGCGTTGTCGGTGTCTGACCAGAAGAAAGAGCCAAGCAGAAGGATGTTTTGCTTGAAAGAAGCATCGGTATTCTGTTCATAAGCAACAGATTTATCGCAGATGCTTTGAACGACCGTTGGGTCGCTCCATGGGATGCGGCCGACGCTCACCTCGATCTCAAAATCAATAGGATCGGAATCCTCACCATATTGATGATTTCCATTGTGGTCCCATGATTGATCATCTGGGAGGGATAGTTCCGCGTAGTAATAATCGGTCTCTGGTTTCCCGTACCCGATATCCTGTGCCATCTGCCTCATCGGTACATCATTCGGAGTACCAACGAGAAGCACATCTTCAATTCCCCACTCGCTTGAAGGATACTTTTCTAACAGAAACACCCTCATTTTTGCAGCAAGATCGTACCCGTCATAGTTAGTATCAATCCAAGAGGTGGTCACAATATTCACGCTGTTTTTCTTTGCATTCTCCCAATCAACAAGCGAGGTGACTGAGGAGGTTAACGCATCGGTTGTGATGATCACATAGTTGTACTGTTCTCTGCCTTGCGTGCCTGTGGAGTACCAGCTTTGAGCCTGATTATAGTTGAGGATGATTCCTTTTGCGGTCTGTTCTGTCCGTGGCAGATTATCGACCATGATATCATTCTGGGAAAAACCTTCAGGAATGGTGTATTTCACACAGACGGAGATATCCGAGTACGAGATCAGCACCCCGGTGATAGGATGATAGCAGAATGGTGTGATTCGAACGTCAACAAGGTTGTATTTGCGATAGCCTCCTGTGCCGACAACTTCCCCGATTGATGTTGGGTATGGATTGTTCTTTGTGTAGACGGTCAGATAATTATCCATGTATTGCTTTTGTTCTTGTCTAGCAATTCCTGGATTCTCGGTTCCGATCACTCTCGTGAGCGGACTGGGACCTATCCGATACACCCCGGGGAGAACGGTCGCCTTCCCTGCCTCAAACGTAACGCCATCAATCTTTGCACCTGGCGGTATCGCAATCGAAAATATCTTTGAGGGCAGGTTTGGTTTCCCTGGAATGAGCAGTTGACCATAATTCTCAAGCGTGAGTACTTGACCCTGTATTGTTTTTGTGATAGTGTACTGACCAACAGGGATGTCAACTGTGATTGCGCTATTCTGTATCACACCGCTTTGTTGGGTGGTTGTTCGTGGGCTTGCGCTCACAAACACGCTCGAAACCATCAGCGTACAAATAAAAATTCCTAAAAGTTTCTTTATCAATTTACTACCTCCATCAATACCGCTAAAGACAGGGTAGTAATAGTATATAAACTTTCATATAATTCGCACAGTAGACGCTGATGAATTTTTTTCTATAGCAATTCTTTTCATTAGAGATAATACAGGTAATTGTAAAGAAAATAGCTTGAATTGTCCATGAAAATAATGGATTTATTTTGTTGTATGTAGGCACTTTCCTTCATTATACAAAATTCAGGATATTCTTCTACACAAGATAGTTTAATTATAACGAAAAAAAGGTGAAGCAATTCCATGTAACAAATTACATTTCCACTTCCGAGTTTGAATATGTATATATATAACATCATCTATAGAGATTTATTGATAGGGGATTTTTATGAGGGAAAAAAACATCTTTTTGAAAATAGGTTCAGTTCTACTCTTTGGTGTATTGTTGACTGCATCACTTACGCAGGCAGTCATGAATACATCTGGCAGTGACGCAAAAATTATTATGGGTACTAGAGGCGACCGGGGGACCCTTTCCACGCATACCTGGGATGATGACTTTACGAATAGTTCAAAAATTGATACATATCCGCCAGGGGCTGGTCAATCTGACAATTATGTTGTTTCGTCAGGTCAAGTGTCGATGGCGAATACCTACGCGGTGTGGACGAATCCTGCCTGGACAAAAATGAAGCCTATAACGATCACAAGCACCGCAAGTCAAACTCTCTATAACTATGTCCTCTCGTTCACGATTACTCATGTTTCAGGCATGCAATCCGATTATCAGGATATACGGTTCAAACATCAGAACAATCCGAGCACCTGGTTGAACTATTGGATTGAACAGTATAATTCAACCGTAGCTCATGTGTGGGTTCTCGTGCCTTCCATTCCTGTCGGAACGAGCATGATGTACCTGTTCTATGGAAATCCTTCGGCAACGAGTCAAAGCAATTTCTCTAGTGTGTTTACGTGGTCTGACAAGTGGACGACCGATGAGAAAACCTCAAGCCATGCGGAAGAAAAACAAGGATCCTGGGATCCTGATGTGTGTTACGGAAACAGCGAATTTTTAGTCTCTTGGGAAGAAGGACAAGCATTCTATCCACCTTGGAGCTGGGGTTATAAGCAAGGAATCAAAGGAGCGGTTTACGATCTTAATGGAAATAAACTTGTGGATAATCAATGTATTTTCGCGGATGCGACAACCTATTATAGAAACGAGAACCCTTCCATCGATTATGGTGGTGGAAAATTCTTCGTCTCCTGGCAGCACTGGGAACCTGTCGCCAATCCCGACGATGACACTCTTGATATCAAGGCACGAACCGTGGAACGGAGCGGTAGTGGTTTCCTCCTTGGTAGCGTTATCGATGTTTGTACGGCGGTGCATATTCAAGCAGACGCAAATGTTCAATTTGACTCGATAAATAATCGGTTCTGTGTTGCGTGGGAGGACGCCCGTACTAGCTATACGGATTACGAGATATGGGGACGACTCTATGACACCAACGGGAACCCTGTCGGTACGGAAAAAGATCTCACGAATGGTGAGGTGTACTGCCAGTGCGAACCATGGCTTGCGTTCGACCCTATCCATCAACGATACATCCTGGTGTATGAGAATGGCGTAACCGGAGATAACGGACCGTTCAGTATTGAGGCAAGAATCTTTGATAAAGACCTCAACCAAATCGGTAATACTATCATCATCGCCACAGGAAGTAGTAGTATCGACTATAATTTCCCATGCGTTGAATTTTCCGAGCTCACCCAGCGGTTCCTCGTCACCTGGAACAACGATGATATTAGCGCTGGTGACTATTGGGGAACTATCTGGGGAAAGATCCTTGATACCTCAGGGAACGTGATGGTCGATACCTTTACCATCAAGTCAGGGGAGTATACACGAACCGATATCGTCCCTTACTTCTCCTCGTCATTCTTCGTCTCCTTTAACAGTATGGGGACGAGTGGCTCTGGATTGATCTGGGGGAAGATGGTGTCGTCAAATGGAAACATCCTTGGTGGGGATCTCCAATTATCCGTGAGCTCCTCGGCTCTTGCAGACTGGGCGAACATTGGAGTGGGGAATAACAAAATCTTTGTCAGCTGGGAGGATATCCGGGAGACCTATTCCTACCCGTGGGACGACTTGCCTGATATTTTCAGTAACTTATGGTCATCCTCCATAGCAGGTTCACTGGTGACGTACAGCATCGGGTCTGAAGTCCAGATTGTATTAACCGCTCATGTCACATCCGTAAAAATAATACCGGATACCCCTCAATAAGTGGGATATCTTCAACGCGACCTATACCGATGGTACCATTACGTTTGATATTTTAGACGGTGCAACCGGAACACTCCTGTTGTCAGGGGTACTCCCAGGTTGGAATCTGAATTCCCATGGAGTCACTGCACCGACACTTCGGTTGAAAGCAACGTTCACTAGATCGAACCCTTCCACCACACCGAAACTTGACAAATGGAGCGTCAAATGGGAGCTTAATCAACCACCCAACACACCAAGTAACCCAAACCCTGCGAATGGTTCAACTGATATTTCCGTCACCACTGACCTCGGCTGGACCGGTGGCGATCCCAACGGAGACACTGTTACCTACGACGTGTATTTTGGCACAACGAATCCACCGCCAAAACTGATCGGCAATCAATCCGACACCTCCTATGACACAGGGACAATGTTCGCTGGAACCGTGTATTATTGGAAGATTGTTGCATGGGATTCCCATGGCGCCTCAGCAACAGGTCCACTCTGGCATTTCACCACCCATAACGACCCACCGTACACTCCAAGCAACCCCAGCCCTGCGACGGGGGCAACAGGAATTTCTATCAATGCAGACCTCAGTTGGACCGGGGGGGATCCAAACCAGGGTGATACTATCACCTACGATGTATACTATGGAACGATCACTCCACCGACCGCAAAGGTCTCTGTGAATCAATCGGGTGCCTCCTATGACCCTGGAACCTTGAGCTATAATACTCACTATTATTGGAAAATCGTCGCCTGGGACAACCATGGAGCATCATCTGCAGGAACAATTTGGAGCTTTACCACAGAAAACCTCGCACCATACCAACCGAGTAATCCCACTCCGCCTCAAGGGGCAATCGGGGTCGCGGTCACGACAGATTTTAGTTGGACGGGAGGTGACCCTGATGGTGACACCGTCACTTACGATGTCTATCTGGGAACAACAAGTACACCACCGAAAGTGGCAAGCAATCTGTCCTCTACAACCTACGATCCTGGGGTACTCACTTATGGGACATCTTACTATTGGAAAATCATTGCCTGGGACAACCATGGTGCGTCGACCGCTGGTGTTCTCTGGGATTTCAAGACAAACTCTTTACCCTACGAGCCGAACACCCCAAGCCCCGCGAACCATGCAAACGATGTTGACGTCAACGCCAACCTTACCTGGAACGGTGGGGATCCCGATGCTGGGGATACCGTCTTATATGACGTCTATTTCGGAGTCGGGGCTTCCCCGCCGAAAGTCGTTAGTAATCAGACGGGAACCTCCTACGATCCAGGGACATTGAACTATTTGACAACCTATCACTGGAAGGTCGTCGCCTGGGACAACCATGGTGCATCTGCCACAAGCCCGGTGTGGGATTTCACGACGATATTTGTGCCGAACAACCCACCATACACACCAAATAACCCAAGCCCACAGAACCATGCGAGCAATGTCCCGATCGCAAGCAATCTGAGCTGGATTGGTGGCGACCCTGACACCGGTGATATCGTCACCTACGACATCTATTTTGGTACCACAAGCTCCCCGCCTCTCGTGAGCGTCGGGTATCCCACCACCCTCTACAATCCCGGGGCCTTGAGTTATAACACCACCTATTATTGGAAGATCGTCTCCTGGGACAACAGGGGTGCGTCCACAGTTGGCCCTCTCTGGGATTTCACGACCTCCGCTCCCCCTGACAACCCACCGTACATGCCGAGCGCTCCGAACCCAACGAATCATACCCAAGGCGTGAGTATCACCGCAACACTCAGCTGGACCGGTGGCGACCCCGACCCGGGTGATACCCTCACCTACGATGTCTATTTCGGGACAACCAGTCCCCCGCCAAAGATCATGGGCAACCAATCCGGAACATCCTATACCCCTGGGATAATGGAGTATCAAACCACTTATTACTGGAAGATTGTCGCCTGGGACAACCACGGTGCATCTACCGCAGGCCCGCTATGGGATTTCACCACGGAAGCTGAAGTGAACACACCTCCCTATCTGCCATCTGATCCTCTACCAGCGAACCACGCAACCGGCGTCGACATCAACGCTGATATCAGCTGGAACGGAGGCGACCCTGACCCTGGGGACACCGTGACCTACGATGTCTACTTCGGGAGTTCCACGACCCCGCCGAAAGTCATGGGCAATCAATCCGGGGCCTCGTATGATCCCGGGACTTTAAACTATCTCGCCACCTACCACTGGAGGATCATCGCCTGGGATAACCATGGCGCGTCGACGCAGGGTTCGCTATGGGATTTCACCACGATCGAAGAACCAAACAATCCTCCCAATACCCCGTCAAATCCTGCTCCTCTAAATCACGCCACCGCAGTTGACGTCAACGCTGACCTGAGCTGGACTGGGGGTGACCCCGACCCGGGTGACACCGTCACGTACGACATGTACTTCGGGGAAACCAGCATACCACCAAAGGTCGCAAGCAATCTTTCAGGAGCCTCCTACGATCCAGGTACGATGAATTATCTAACCACCTATTACTGGAAGATCATCGTCTGGGACAACCATGATGCATCTACTGCAGGTCCGATATGGGATTTCACCACGATTGCTCTCAATCATCCACCCTATGAGCCCTCAACCCCTTCACCGACAGACGGGGCGATAAACGTGGACATCACTAATATCCTTTCATGGTCTGGTGGTGACCCTGATAGCGGTGACATCGTGACCTATGATGTGTACTTTGGTACCACAAACCCGCCACCCCGAGTCATGGGCAACCAATCAGGCACCACCTACGATCCAGGGACGTTGAACTACCAAACAGTCTACTACTGGCTGATCGTCGCATGGGACAACTACGGTGCGTCGACTGAAGGGCCAATCTGGCATTTCACAACGGTATCAAAACCGAACAACCCACCATACACGCCTTCAAACCCTTCACCTGCGAATGGGTCCACCGGGGTCGCAATCGATACGATCCTCAGTTGGAGTGGCGGCGACCCTGACAGCGGCGATACAGTGTCGTATGATGTGTACTTCGGGGTCACCAACACACCGCCAAAAATCGTGAGCAACCAAACAGGTACTACCTATCACCCAGCCTCTCTTAATGGGAATACCACCTATTACTGGAAGATCATTGCCTGGGACAGCCATGGGGCGTACGCGGTCGGCCCGCTCTGGGTGTTCACGACGAAATCGCTTGTTGATACGACCCCTCCCGACGTCCACATCACAAAACCTGAGAAGGCGATATATCTCTTCAATCGGAAGTTGATCCCGTTCATCACGGCCGTTGTGATCTCAGCAATCGATGTCGAAGTCTCCGCTGTCGACAACGACTCAGGGGTCGCGACCGTCGAGTTCTACCTTGACAACACGTTCAAGGGAAATGATTCGTCCGCGCCCTATACCTGGTCTTGGAGCGATAAAGGCTTCTTTGTGTACAATCTCAAGGTTGTCGCATATGATGCCGTCGGACATAGCGCAAGCACCACGTTGAAGGTATGGAAGTTCTTTTAAGCGAAAGAGTCCCCCAGATGCACTGATGATACCGTCGTTCAAAAGGTATGACAAACGGTGGTATATGACAATGAGCATGTCATGAGTGCAATCACCTCCTTCCTTTTTTTCACCCTTGCCATGACCTGATTGTCATTTTTCCGCGATAACTATAAATACCATGAATGACAAAGAATAACATGCCTAGAGGGCGGCGTGGGCCGGCGTTTGGCGCTTGTCGTGGCCGTCCTGGGAGCCGCGGAAGGATATTTGGTATCCCCGCGTGGCTCTCTCTGGGCGTTTTATTCAATACAATGAGATGTTTGTATCAATACCCCAGGGATCTACCCAAGATTCCCCGCTGTTTTGTTAACAATCGTTAAATTTATATATCATCGCAAGCTAATAAGGTGTCATCAAGGGGGTATAGAGATCCACCACAAGAACATGACAAAAGGAATTGTTTTAACATTGATCGTATGCGGTTTGATGCTTTCTTTTCCATCACCACAAGCGATCTCAGGCCAACATAACGCGAGTGTTACTCTACAACATTATCAGCTCTCATTCACCGTCACGTTTTCAAAAGATGACTTCTCCTTTGGGACCCTTCAAGGATTTGACACCATTCAATTACAAAACGGTGCGTCCACGGATGAAGTTGGAAAACCAATGATGCCCATGAAAAACATCCGCGTAGCGGTTCCAGCCGACATGAAAGTAACAAGCATCGAGGTCGTTGATATGTCGGAACAGTCTATCAATGGCACCTACCTCGTGTTTCCAGCACAAAAACCAATCCCGGTTGGCATCGTCTCCAACGATGAACAATTCATCCAACCGGACGCCCAGACCTATGCGTCTGATCAACCCTATCCAGCGTCCCTGATTGCATTGAACGGCCAAAGCGACTTAGCAGGTCAAGTCATGGCGGATATCACTCTGTATCCAATGCGGTATACACCGGCAGAGAGACACCTAACGCTTCTGACATCGCTTACTTTTACTATCACAGGCGTCAGCGGATACATCAGCGGTGATTATCTCCCTCTGTCTATGTCAGACGATGAACGAACAATGTACCGTCAAATCGTACAAACCATGGTAGTCAACCCAGAGAGCGTCGAACTTCGACCATCTCCGAACCCGCAAGCTCTTGGTGTAGGGCCAGGAGATTATGAGTACGTGATCATCACCCAGGACACCTGGGTAAGCGCGTTCCAACCGCTTGCTGACTGGAAGACCCAGAAAGGAGTGCCTGCCACCATCGTCACCACAAGCTGGATCTATAACAATGGTGGATATAGCGGCTCCAATCTGCAGAAGATCAAGGCGTTTGTGCAGGATGCTTACTCTACATGGGGAACGACCTATGTCCTGCTCGGTGGTGACACTGATGTCGTTCCTTGTCATTTCAAAACATTCCCTGGTGTAGACTATGACCCGGTGCCAAATGACGTATACTACGCGGATTTCGACGGCGACTACGTCTGTGAAGTGAACATCGGACGTGCATCCGTCACAGGCCCAGGGACCGGGGCCGGTCAAATCGGCACCTTCGTCAACAAAGTGATAACGTATGAAACGAACCCGCCACTCACGAATTATGCGACAGACGCAGCGTTCTTCGGGTTTGACCTTGATTCCTCTACCCATGCCCAGCAATGTAAGATTGACATCAAAAACGCCTATATACCAGCTGACTGGACGATGACGACTGTCTACGACAGCCAAAGCGGAAACCATCTTACCAATGTGATTGCGGCGCTCAACGCCGGACAGAATCTCGTCAACCACGCTGACCATTCCGGCTCTGATTGTATGGGGACCGGGTACATCAACCATGGCTGGCTCATATATAGTAATGATATGGATGCGTTGACTAATGGAAACAAGCAGACGATTTTTTACTCCATGGGCTGCGACCCGGCAGCGTATGATTCAGACAGTATCGCCGAGCATTTCGTAAGAAACAATAACGGTGGCGGAGTCGGCTTCATCGGGAACTCGCGGTACGGGTGGTATATGTATGCCTCCTATGACACCTACTCCATGGGATTTGATGAACATTTCTTCAAATCACTGTTCCAGGGTAACTTCTACCACCTGGGTACGGCATTCTCCAATCATAAGGATAACGGGTATCAAGACAGCCCTGGTGATGAGTACTACCAATATATCTATACGGAACTCACGCTCCTAGGCGACCCTGAGCTACCGATCTGGACTGAAAACCCACAAAGTCTTACGGTGATTCATCCGAGTCAAGTACCGGTTGGCACCTCCTCCTTTACAGTCCAAGCGACCTCCGGTGGTAGTCCGATAAGCCAGGCGGCCGTCTGCCTCTGGAAGGGAACCGAAGTGTACATGACAGGCTCCACCGATAGCACTGGGACGATCACCTTTGATGTGACACCAGCATCACCCGGCACGCTTTCAGTCACCGTGACCAAACACAACTATATACCCTACCAAGGTTCTGCGATGGTGATGAACCAACGACCGAAGCTTTCGATCGGACCTATCACGGGGCGACTCCTTGGGGTGTCCGCTGAAATCCAAAACACCGGAAACGCGAGCGCCTCCCATGTCGTGTGGAATATCAAGGTGGACGGTGGGTTCATCCTTTCAGGAAAAACAATGAATGGTACCATTACGACAATAGCTGTGAACGGTACCAGGCGCATCACCGATATTCCTCTCATTGGTCTTGGGGCGGTCACCATCACGATAACGATCAGTGCCGATGGTGTTCCTGAAATCACGAAAACAGCGAACGGATTTGTGTTCGCGATTTTCGTGAAGATGGGCTAGTCCTCATTCCCATCTTTTTTTTATTTTTTTTATACTCCTGTTTAGTTTCATTTATCTTAAACTCAGAGAAACAAATAGGTAACTATTAATAGAAAAGTGCAGGGAAAGGGATTTGAACCCCTGAACATCTTTGCACAGGGGAGGATATGTTTTTAAAGGGGAACCTTGTTTATAAAATTGTATCGGGGAGAAAAGACATGAACAAATATCCACTTATTGGGAAATGTTTGGCGGTTGGAATCATTCTCTTGTTCATCGGGACAGTGATCATTCCATCAAGTGGACAAAAGATAGAGAAAGCATCGTCAGCATCCAGAGGAAACTGGCTCTACGTCGGTGGGAGCGGCCCAGGGAACTATACCACAATCCAGGATGCTATCAATGCCTCGTCCGATGGGGATACAGTGTTCGTGTTTCAGGGAATTTATTATGAAAAAGTACTCATCAACAAATCCATTTTCGTCCTGGGCGAGAATACGAATAATACGTTTATCAATGATTCCTATGAACCTGATTGGACTTCGCAAGTTGTTCGTATCAGCTCTCACAATGTGGTGTTTTCTGGTTTCACGGTTATAGTAGAACAAGGAGACGGCGTGGGTATTCGGCTAAGTAATTCACGGAATGGTACTGTATCACACAATATTGTGAAAGCAAGTTGTGGTATCCATTTGGGAGATTCCTCCTATAATGTCATTGAGAACAATTCATTTTTCACTAAAGCTTACGGCATTTATCATTGGGATTACACCACAAATACCTCGTATAACATCATCAGATACAACTGGTTCACCAACGCAGGGGGAACCAATCACCTCCATGAGAGTGGAATCAGTTTTTGGGTATTTGCGAGAGATAATGTCATCAGTAGCAATTATTTTTATCATTGTTCAGATTATGCTATTTATTCTAATAGTCCGTACAGGAATATCATCGAGCGAAACATCATCCAAGGGAACAATAGCAGGGGAATTTCAATTTACATTGAATATAGTGACTATTTTCCTCCAGGAAATATCATCAGGCAGAACGACATTGCAGGCTGCGCACTCGGGATTGGTCTCACTGGCGATTATTTCACCGTTGAAAATAATTTTATCCATGACAACGACTGGAGCATACAAATCACCCCGTTTTCCTGTTATCATGTGACCATAAGCAATAACACGTTCCTGAATGACACCAGTGTCGGACTCGTATTTGAGAATGGGAAGCAAGGCAGCGTGGTCGAACGAAACATATTCCATGACTGCGGGGCTGCCCTGGACCTGTACCAATGCAACGGACTCACCGTCCAGCACAATAACATCACAGGGAGCATACGTGCGATTTATTCTGCGGAATCCAAGGCGGATGTCATATTTCAGAACAATCTCATCGGAAATCACCGCAACGTGTTATCGCTCTTCTCACGGGACATCTGGAAGGGAAACTACTGGGATGAACCTCTGAACCATCCGAAGCTGATCATGGGGATTCTGCCGTTCATCCAGTTCGACTGGCACCCAGCACAACAACCTTATGATATTCCAGGATGAATTGAAGAAGCATCCGCTCTGAAATTCAGCTCATCGTGGTTGTCATTTTGATTCGCACAAAAAACCATTTTGTGTAATAATTCTCGATTTCTAAGGATGAATAGTACGGTATAATCACTGATTTTTTAGGAACCTTTTAATAGCATTATTGGATTTCACGTGGCGGAGAGGCATTTATGGAGTATAAGATCTATCGGTATCGTTGGGCTGTTGTCGGCGTCTTTTGGTTCTTGATTTTCGCCTATGGGGCAAATTGGTTCGCGTTGTCTCCCATGTTAAAGACATTCGAAGGAAATTTTTCAATACCCAGCTGGGAATCACATCTCTTGCTTTCGCTGATCGGCATGTTTGTCATCTTTTTCGCTTGGCCCGCTGGAGCGCTAATTGACAGCAAAGGGCCAAAAATTTCGATCTCCATCGGGGCGTTCTTCATGGCACTTGGGTTTGGACTCCGACCCTGGCTTCTTAACAGCTTTGAAGCTCTGCTTCTTAGTAGTGTAATCGCGGGAATAGGGCTTGCCTGGATTCTCGTCGCACTCGCACCACAGATGCTACGCTGGTTCCCTCGGAAAAACGCGTCGCTGCCTGTTGGAATCGCTGCGTCTGGTTTGTTCATTGGATTTGGCACAGGCTCCCTTCTGATGCCTTTGTTTACTCCAGATAAGACCACTGCCCAGATCTTCAACGGGTATCTCACCTTTGGGATTCTTGCGGTCATCGCCTTACTTCTATGGCTAATAATTGCAAAGGACCACCCTGCAACGCCACCGGAGGAGCAAGTCAACGTCTCGAAGATGAAATTCTCCGAGGGAATGAAACACGTGTTCAGCTCAAGAAACGCGTTTTACTATCCTGTCATTGGGTTTTTCATCGTGGGGATCACCCTTGTGATTTCCGCCTTCATCCACAGTCCGTTGTATGCAACACCGGCTCTGGCAAAAAATGGGGGATACATCGCTGGTGTGTTACTCTATGGGTGCGCGGTAGGGGCTTTCACCGCTCCATTCCTCGTCAAAAGGATCGGTCTTAAAAAAGTGACCCTTGGAGTGGTCGCTGGTGCAATCATCCTGTGGCTCGTACTGTTTGCGTTGTTTGCCATGAACTCCTATGATGCAAGTGTCATTAATTGGATTGGAGTAAGCGTCCTTGCGTTTCTCTTCGGGTTCTTCTTCCAAGCATCCTGGCCACTCGCCTTATATAGTCAAGAAACAGAGAAGGGCGTGACCGATGCGAACGTTGGGATCGCAGCAAGCTTATACATCTCGGTGAGCAACATCGGTGCGGCCGTGCTCCCAGTCATTTTCCCGATTTTGTTTCCCACGGCATTTGCAACCTTTATTGCTGTCCTTAGCGGACTCATCATCTGTATTCTCCTGTGGGGACTCACAAAAAGGACGTAAAAAAACCCAGAGTTATCGCTCGATGACTCTCTTTGCCTTCCCGGTACTTCGTGGGATTGTTTTCGGCGAGAGCGCTTGTACGGGAACATGCAAATTTAAGATACGGTAGATCTCGTTCTCAGCCTTTTTTTCGAACTCATCAAGATGTCCTTCTTTATAGCGATCCTCCGAGGGTTCAACCTCTATGGAAAGGGTGTAGCTGTCTTTCTGTTTTGTTTTCACAATCTGGTAATTATCACTCACTCCTGGGACTTGCAGTAAGGCAGCCTCGATCTGCGAAGGGAAGACGATCACACCTTTGACCTTCATCATATCATCGCTTCTCCCTTTGATACGGGATTGGATAGGGTGGGTGCGACCACACGCGCAGACCCCCTCAGTGATAGAGGCAAGGTCCCTTGTGCGGAAGCGTATCGCAGGGAACGCCTCTTTCGTGAGTGTCGTATAGACAAGTTCGCCTTGTTCACCTGATTCCAGCGTCTCACCAGTATCCGGGTCGATGATCTCTGGGAGAAAATGATCTGCGTTGATATGGAGTTTTTTCTCGTTACACTCGGAGACAACACCAGGTCCGATGAGTTCGGTCAACCCATAGTGTTCATGTGCTACGATACCCCAGCGTTTCTCAATGGTTCTTCGCATCTCATCGCTCCAAGCCTCCGCACCGAAGGCGCCGAGACGGAGACTGAAGTCATGTGCAGGGTCAAGCCCTCGATCCTCTGCGACCTCTGCGATATGTAATGAATAGGACGGTGTGCAGGCAAGGGCTGTTGCACCAAAATCTTTCATCACATCGATTTGCCGCTCGGTGTTTCCGGAGCTAATCGTGATGACCATGGCTCCTATTTTTTGGGCTCCTTTCTCAAAGCCATGAGCGCCGGTGAACAATCCGTAACCGTAGGAGTTTTGCAGGATATCGTTCTTACGAAGGCCGTTGGCGTACAGCGAGCGGGCCATGACCTCACCCCAGAGGTCCACATCATGTCTTGTGTACGGTCCGACCACGGGTTTGCCTGTAGTCCCTGAGGATGCGTGAACCTCGATGATATCATCAAGAGGGGTACAAAGCATACCAAACGGGTAGTACGCACGAAGGTCTTGTTTGGTGAGAAACGGGAGTTTCTTGAGGTCTTGCAGAGTCTTTATCATCGTTGGTTTCATGTGTTCCTCGTCGAATCTTTTTTTATAGTAGGCGTTTTTTTCATACACACGATGGACAAGTTTTTGTAACCGCTCCAGTTGAAGTACTTTCAGTTTGTCCGGTTGCATGGATTCAAACTTAGGGTCCCATAATTCTTCAGGCATAACCACTCCCGCTTACCTCCCGAATAAAATCTATGGATATAATGATTATGTCACTATTGTTGGAAAGCAAGAATTTTTAATCATCGTTGGTATTCGAACTCTTACGTAGGAGGTAGTTCACAGATGAACGTGCTTATTCTCGGTGCTGGGATGATGGGGCGCGCGATCGCCTTCGATTTATCTCGTTTTTCACAGTTTAAGACAATCTTTGTTGGTGAAAAGGAAAGCCAAACAAGAAAATCAGCATCAGGGTTTTTAAAGAAGAAAAACGTTGAAATTGTTGACCTTGACGTGGAGGACAGAACAAAGGTGGAACACTATTATAATAAGGTCGATGTCGTGGTCTCCGCTGTCCCCTATCGATTTAATTATGCACTGGCAAAGCTCGCGGTTGAGACGGGAAAGCATTTCATTGATCTAGGTGGGAACAACTCGATAGTCCAACAGGAACGAGGACTATGTAAACAAGCACAGAAACAGGATGTGACCGTTATCCCTGACTCGGGACTGGCTCCTGGTCTTGTCTCGATTATCACCCATGATATCGTAGACCGTATGGATACCGTCGACTTTGTGAAATTACGGGTGGGAGGACTCCCGTGTTTTCCACAGCCTCCACTGCAGTACCAGATTGTGTTCTCACCCTATGGCCTTATTAATGAATATGTGGAGGATGCCATGGTTCTGGATCACGGGAAGATTCTTTCCAAAAAGTCGATGACTGACGTCGAACATCTTGAATTTCCGAAACCGTTTGGCACGATGGAGGCGTTCCTCACCTCTGGTGGATGTTCAACGCTCCCCTATACATATAAGAATATGATAACATACCTCGATTATAAGACAATACGCTACCCTGGTCATTGCGAGAAAATCACCACCCTCCTCGAGTTAGGGTTGGCGGAGGAGACGAAGATCAAAATAGGCAAAGCCTCAATCTCTCCGAGAGATGTCTTTGCATCGTTACTCGCAAACCACGTTCCTTCCACAGGGGAGGATGTCGTCCTTCTCAAGGTTCTCAGTAAGGGATGCCTGGAGGGGAAACCACTCCATAGGGAGTATCTCCTCATTGATTATTATGATACGAAGAATCAGGTGACAGCAATGATGCGTACAACAGGGTATCCCGTATCCATTACCGCTCAAATGATAGAAGATGGAACGATCCAAAAGCGAGGCGTGTTTTGCCCAGAAGAGATTATCCCTCCTGAACCGTTTTTTAAGGAACTGAAGAAACGAGGTATTAATATAGCAATAAAGGAGAAACGTTGTTAATATATGAATAAAAAAGAATATCTGGATGCAAAAGAACGGGCGTTAACAAAACTCAGGATCGCTTCCGCTGATAACAGAGTCGATGAGAAGATCCTGCCAATACTAGGGATTTTGAATGGGATTGAGGGGGTATACACGTCGAGCAGTTGTGCAGGAAGGATCGTGCTCCTCCAGATACCAAGCCTCGGGGATAAACAGGGAGCCGTCTTCCTTAGCATCTGGCATCGACCGATCGTCTCGGAGGAAATTACCTTGGCTGCAACGAAGGCAACACACGGGTCCCTATGGCTTCTTGCCCAGGCCCCAATCCTCCATATAGGAGTCCAGACAACTGAACTTGCTAATATATTAATCAAAACAGCGGTCTTAAGCGGATTTAAGAACTCATCAATGAAATCAACCGGTAAAAAAACCATAATTGAGCTCTCAAGCACCGAACGACTCGACGCACCTATAGGGAGAAACGCGTGTCTTTATTGCGAGGGCGATTATCTTCATTTGTTAACTGAAATCGCAAATGAGGTGATTGAACGCTCCCAACAAAAACTGATACGATTAGAGGGAAATCTGAGAAATATCGCCCAAGGTTTATAAACATAAACAAAACATTTATATAATGTATCCGTATATAAGTGAATGGGGAACAGAATATGAACGCTAAAAAAATAATGGCAATATTTATGTGTATGCTGGTGATGGCACTGATTCCGGCAGCTGCGGGAATCTCAGACAAACAAACCCCTCAATCAACCGACATGGGAAGAACCTGGATCTGGGGAATCATATGTCGCGTAACAACATTAAGCGAAGGATTCTCATTCAGATGTATCTTTGTGCGTTTTTCAACATTTGGAATCCTCGAGCACTACTCTGGTGGCCTTCATGCCCTTGAGAAAGTAGAACTGAAATATGGTCTGATAACTGGAACGGTCATGCCTCACTTTATCATGGGTCAATTTAGAGGCGAATTAATAGTCCACTAAACTCACCCCTTTTTTCCTCTTTTTTATTTTTCTTTTTTGATCTAGCTTTCTTCTTAGTTACACGTTTTCTATAAAAATAATGGAATAGAACGTACTATTCTATCCAATGTCACTGTATGTTTTTCGGTGTTGCTTCCCTTTTCTTTTGACCATCACATCCTTGATTTTTAAGTAAAAAAAACAGAGAATGATGGTGGTAACGAATTTTCAGTGATGAACCACCCTAGAGGTTATCGAACTTCTTTGCGACCTCTTGAGCGACCTCGAGGCTTGTATTGGACCCGCCGACATCGTAGGTCCGCACCGTGTTTTCCTTGATGACCTGCGCGATTGCTTGCTCCAGTTTCTTCGCGGTTTTCTTCTCCCCAAGCCATTCAAGCATGAGCCGAACCGTTAGCAGCATCGCCGTGGGATTCACCTTATACATGCCTGCGTATTTAGGTGCTGACCCATGGGTCGGCTCGAACACCGCGTACGAATCACCGATATTACCACTTGATGCGAACCCGAGGCCGCCCACAAGCTGAGCAGCTAGATCAGAGATGATATCCCCAAACATGTTCGATGAGACAAGAATATCATAGTCCTGCGGATTTTTCACAAGCCACATGCACATCGCATCCACGTTTGTCTCCTGATATTTGATCGTCGGGTACTCTTTCGCGATTTTCCGAGCTTCCTCTATCATCATCCCGCTTGTCTCCCGGATGACGTTTGGTTTTTCAACCAGGGTAACTGATTTTCGTTTATGTTCCTTCGCGTACTCAAATCCCTGACGGATAATACTTTGACATGCCTTTTTCGTGAAGATCCGACACGAAATCGCAAGCTCGTCTAAGGGGACGTTTGCGAACTTCTTCATATTCTTATTGGTCATGAGCGCATCAAACACAAGTTTCGGCACAGGACGGAACTCAACCCCTGCATAGAGATCCTCGGTATTCTCTCGGAATACCACAAGATCAATATCATCACGAAAATTCAAGGGGTTCCCGAGGTACGCCTTACATGGTCTGATGTTGGTATGTAAATTGAACTCCTGCCGGAGACGAACGATAGGACTCGAGTACACTAATCCCTTCCCACGGAGTGTTGGATCAAGCTCCTTCTGGGCATCGTCTTTTGGCTTTGAGGTTATTGCACCAAACAAACAGCAGTCTGTTTCTTTGAGAAGCGCAATCGTTCTATCAGGTAAGGGGTTTCCCTCTTTTTTCCAGAACTCCCACCCGATATCCCCACTTATGTACTCTGCATCAAGTTCGATTGCCTCAAGAACGATCTTTGCGGCGTCCATCACATCCTTACCGACGCCATCACCGGGTAATACTGCGATGCGATATTTCGGCATGGAGAACGGTAATTCACTAGCAGTTTTAAACCTTTTTATAAGGAGGTGAGGCTACACCTGGAGAAATCAATCATTTCCTCAGTTCACCAAGGGTCGTCACACGTTCTGCAAACGCATTGTGTTTATGGATCGATTCCTCACTTTCGCTGCGCGCTATCACCATCACCTCATCTGGAAGATGCTTATACTTTCGTAATACCGCGCTGAGCATTTCACGAACCACGTCTTCTACAAACCTCGGTTTATTATGAGCTTTTATCACCAGTTCCGCTTCGTCTTTCCTTTTGAGAATACTGTACGTCGGGCTACTGAAAGACTGCTCCACAATGGCTATCAGATCATCGGCATCAACCAGATGTGTCCCTTTTGGTACCTCGATCATCAGCGTCCCGATATTCCGTTGATTGTGGGTGGGTGCAGGGCAGTGCTTCCCAACGGTCTCGAGTTTTCGAATGACCTCCATGGCACAGGGGCAAGCAGTCATCCCAATGACCTTCACTCCGATGAGTTTTGAAAGCTCACCATTACTTTTCGCGCGTGCCTCAGCAACAAGCTTGTATGGTTCAGATCCTTTTTGACCTGTTGGATAGGTCACATCTAAGAAATAATCAGCCTCAGCCTTCACCTCTGAAAACGTTGCATACTCGTGTTTGAGGAGTAGAAGTTCAGCTGTTTTCTCACAAAACGATTCTAAATCAGGGACAGGTGTTTTTAGATTCTCATCAATAATTTCTGAGACGAGTTCGAGGTTACGTGACATGTGACTTCCTTTTTGGGTCGCAGGGAGATCTACGAAAAGATCAAGGGTTACCGTGAGAGGAAGGACTGATGTCTTGTTCGGTCGTTGAATGGAAACGAGTTTTTTTACCCCGGTGACGCCAACGCGCGTTAGTTTGAAATGAGAGAGGGAAAACCTTGATTGAACATCGGGGAGATTCGCTGATTTTCGTTGATTCATCAGGTCCAACATGGTCTTTCTCCATTAAAAGATTCCCTTTTTACCCAGATTTGTACCAGGGCATGTTCACTGATATTCCCCTGAAATATTCCTGTTTTTCACAAATCATAAAATAGTACCTTTCCATTACTTCTTTAAAGTGGAAAAGAGGGGAATCGACATACCAAGGATTAGCGTTAGAAAGAACGCTGCAATTGGGATCGGGGCCATGATTGTGTTTATCGCCATGGTTCTTGTCGCTGGGATCGCTGCGTACGTGTTACTTTCGACGAGCTCTCAATTACAGATTAAATCTAGTATGACCGGGGAACAAACCACGCAGGAGGCGGCCACGGGAATAAAGATTAGCTCTGTTGTGGGCCACAATACCTCAGGACTCATCGATAAAATCCTCATTGATATCACACCCAGGCCAGGGTCACGGGATATTGACATAAGCTCATGCCGTATCGAGCTTTCGAATGGTTCTGCGAAATACATTCTCAAATACTCCGGGTCCTACTGGATTAATCGGACATCTGGTTCTGGGGATTTGTTCGGAGAACATGCGTTCTCCTCGGTCGCTTCAGAGTTTGGTCTCATCGTGGTGAACGATGAAGATCACAGCTGTCTTGCGGGTGACCCTGTAGTCAATAGTGGTGATAGTGTCTGTATCGCCATTAATTCGACAGCATGTTTTAATGGGATTTCGCGCAATATCAATATCGTTGGAAATGTGATACCTGAGAATGGCGCAAGGGGCATCATTCGCTTTCGAACACCCTCTTCCTTTACGAGCGCTATCATCATTCTCCAGGAGGATTAACCAGTCCTAGGACAAGCTCTTCTTTTTTCTACTATATTTTAGGGATTTATGATAGGTTTTTTTCACTGTTGTCATGGAAAAAAGTAAAATAAACCCCCTTGATATTCAGGGGGTCGTATATTTTGCCGCTGTGGCTTAGAGGTATAGCGATTCCTTGGTAAGGAATAGGTCGAGGGTTCAATTCCCTCCAGCGGCTCTAGTGGCAAGACTTAAAAGCCCGCAGCGCAATACTACGTCTCGGGGAGCATGAATATACACAAACCTGAGAAGAGACTTGAACTGGCATTGAGTAAATTGGATGCAGATCCAAAGATTTCTGATATCAATAAGAAGCTCATCCATGAATTCATCGACTACATCCAATCAATAGAACAGCTCAGTCATCCTCGGGCATTGAAATATGTTTATTGTCTCAAAGTCATTCTGCCAATGCTGGAAAATGATTTTAACAAAATAACCAAGGAGAATGTAATCCATTTTTTAAAGCACTGCAACACATCTACTGATAAGGAAGAATGGACAAAACATGGGTACCTCACCGCTGCAAAGAAATTCTACACCTGGATGCTAAAGGAGAAGCCTATAAAAGAGAAAAATGTCAAGGCAGCGGTGAAGCAGCTTGCAGAGCTCAGAATAAAAAGGGCGAAGAGCAGGCAGAAAACCCCGGAGCATATCCTTTCTCCTGAAGAAGTGTTAAAGATCGCAGATAATACGAGGCATTCGAGAGACCGTGCGTTCGTTCTGGCATTTTACGAAAGCTGTTGCCGTATCGGTGAAATTATTCCGGTTAAGCTCAAGGATTGTCAGTTTGATCAATACGGATGCAAGATGTATATCACTGGGAAAACGGGAGTGAGGCCAGTGCGATTGATCGCCAGTCAGCCTGCAATTTCGAATTGGCTGTCGAATCATCCTGACCGAGAGAATCCAGAGGCATTCCTCTTTTGCGGCATAGGACGAACAAATCTAAAGGAAATGCTTTCATATCAAGCTGCCCGACAGATGGTTTTTGAAGCAGCAGCTAAGGCAGGCATCAAAAAAAGAGTGAATCTGCATAAGTTCAGGGCAAGTCGTGCTACTGAACTCAGTAAATCGCTGAGTGACACAGTCATCTGCAAGATTGGAGGTTGGGTTCCTGGATCACAGGAGCTGCAACAATACCTGTATCTCAGTGGAAAAGACACTGACGATGCTATATTGGAAATCAATGGGCTTATCAAAAAGAAAGACGGTGGCAATGGATTTACCATGGTTGTCTGTCCACGGTGCAATACACCGAATTCGCCGGGCAGTAAATTCTGCGGTAACTGTAGTTTAGGGATGGATACGAAAACCATGATGACGTTTGAACAAACCAAGGAAGATGTGATGGGTGATATTGTTGATTTGTTCAAAGATAAGGAAGATGCACTGAAAACATTGGAAAAAATAGCCAAAATCATACGGAATAAATGAATATCATACACGTATTATCGGAGAAAAAAAATTAACTTATGTTTTGTACTAATCGTTAATAGTAAATGTTCATTGTTTTCCCTTTGTTTTTTTAATTTCTTCTAACCACTCAGAATATATTTGTTCTGCTTTCTCTTTTGCTTTCCATTTTAATATATCATGAGCTTCTCGCAAAAAGGGGCAGTCCGCAATGCATACCAAATGATACTCGTTAGCAACTTTTTTGCAATAACTACGATTCTCTTTCCACATATCTTCACAAAGGGGCAACTCATGTAACAAATCCATGTAGTTCGTGTAGTCATGGCGAATTTCTGCAAGAATTTCATCATAGTTTGAAAAATGAGGCTTGAAATCGATAGGCAATTTCTTCGCATCAATTTCCTTGGCCAAGCGACACGCTGCTTCTACTATATCGCATTTTTTCTTTACTTTTTTTGTTTCCTCCCGTGGCATACACTATAGCCCCCTAATTCGTGTTTTGAAACTATATTTCATCTCTAAAACCATTTCCTTAAAACAATAGATAAACGGGTCTAGATTGTCTAGGAGATAGAAACTGCCGAAGCATTCCTATAATACGTCCAAACCCAAGAATAATTATAGATATCTGGTAAATAAATGTTATCTTCACCTAAAAACAATAATTCTGGGCGGTCAAAGATTTGTTTTGGGTAAAACGTCTAGGTATCATACATTCTTTTTGGTTTGATGGCTACAATTGCTTCGATGCTTAAACAATTAGACCCGTTGTAGGATTTGACCATCATGAATTTTGTTTGGTGATCGATTTCCTGTATTGTTCCCGTGACCACATGCGCTTTTTTATCTCCGGGCTCTTTTATGACAATCTTACAGAATTGGCCGATCATCCTATCCAAATGGTTCGTCTTCATTTTCACCTACAACCATGATAATAATTATCAATGTTTGTATTTAAACATATCGCGTAAAAATGTCAACGAGAGAATGCTCTCAGCAGAATGAATCGTGAACACCGACAATTGTCAGAACAATTGTCTGGGGTTCATCGATTCTTCGTTGATGACACCCAACACTATTGGAGAATAGTTTGGGTTGTCATCATTAGTGACACATCATTATTCGTCCCTAGCGAATCACTAGGGTAATAGTTCCATTCTCTCGTGACCCATTTATTGTATTGCAGATAGACTATAAAAATTTTTGTTTTTACTTTTACTCGGATCTTTATCAAATGAAACGAACAAAAAAGTAATATTTTTTCAGGAGGTGCCCCAAAAAAACAAAGAAAATTGTATATAGAGAAATAGAACATAATTGGACATAATAATTGTGTATAACAACAGATATTTGTATTGAAAAAAAACTATGTATTTTAGGAGGTAAAAAATATGGTATATATTCATGAAGAATGGACGCTATATACACGGACTGTGCGCCTGAAAGGTGGCCAAAAACAAGAAATCTATTTCTTCAGTAGGACAACACCAATGAGTGGAACACCCTGTGACTTACCGGAGGGATACTCTGTCGGTCTAAATAAAAGAACTGGGTTTCCCTACCCTAAAAGAAAATGAAGGAGCGGTCACGGCTCCTTCATCTCTTTTTTTGGTCAACTGACGGACAGGAATGATTGAACAAAAAACATAAAAAGATCTTGTAGTATCATAAATAAGTAAAACCAAAAGAACAGGAAATTGGAAGTACACAAGTGGTTCGCTTGTTCGGAATATTATCCGAGATTTGTTAACTGGAAATCTCGAGGTACACTACGAGTTACCTCGAGAGTTCCAGGGTTGAAAGCAATTTCCTGTTATAATTTTTTTACAGGAGGTAACAAAATGAAACTCAAAGATTATCATGAGATAGTTGGAACGTTGGAAAAGTATACCCAAGAAGAAGATCGTATCAAACTGGTATTCAAAATACAAACAACTATAGAATTACCAATGGGAGCAATTCCTAAGAAAGAACTTGATAATTGCATCAATAGGAAAATCGGTATATTCAACAACCAAGGAGATTACAGGCTCAGAAAATATCCAATGCCTATTGAACACTTCAAAAACGAGGAATGCCCTTCGTGCGAAAAACGGGAGCAATGCTCTAGAGATGGCGAAGAACTATTTTATTGTCTTCTCCACAAAGTAAGTGAGTTGAAAAGGAAAAAAACCGGAGGTTATTAATATGGTATTCGAAACAATTGACGGTTGGAAATTATACGAAAAAGATATGTTCCTAAAGGGGGGAAAACATCAGATGATTTATATCTTTTCCAAGGGAGTTCCTACAAGAAGTAATCCCTGTGATTTACCGGACGGATATTCCGTCGGGGTAAACAAACGAACAGGCCTTCCCTATGTAAAGAGAAAATAGGAGATTAAACCTTTCCTTCTTTCTTTTTTTATGGATAACTATCCGTTGATTAGTTTTATCATAATCATATGGAGTAAATGCACATAATTTAGATAATAAAAATATTTAAATATAAATATGTTTATTCGATTATTGCCGGTAATCTCCGGCCTAAGGGTTTCAACAATCACATCTATGTAGAAAACCAAATCACATAAGAAAACTAATTTTAAGGTGAATGTGAAACCCGTTAGACGGAAATAGTTAGGTATTCAACTCAGGAAAAGTGGTACTTATGTGGTTTGGAAGAATTAAAAGTCAAAGCAATAGGTTGGAAATTTTCGAAAAATTCATCGAAAAAAAATGTAGTGTTTATACCGTCATTAAAAATTTTGTCTTATTAACTAAGCGAGGTGAGTTAGATGATTGACAACAATATCAGTATTGGGGAATGTACTAACGATACCCACATCGAGCATAAAGGCGATTCAATTAGTTTGGATACGTTTATTTACAAGGGCTGCTGGACTTGCAGATGGTTGTCCTTTAACGACGATGAATATATGTTTGTCAAAGAAGCATCGGCGATGTATGGAGTATCTGAGGCAACAATAAGAAATTGGTGTCAAAATGGGAAACTCGATGCGATTTTATGTGCAAAACAAAGGTACTCTTCTGGCTTTTTTTTGGGACCAAATAAAATATGGCTTATAAGGAAAGAAAAAACAAAACGGGGGTAAAATATGAAAAAGAAAAAGCAAAACAAAAGTGTCGTCATCGATGGAAAAAAAATGAAAGAATTTTTAATGAAGACATCATCAGAGAGGTGGCATGTTGTGAAGCCTAAAAAAAATTATTATGTGATAAATCTAAAAATTCTGAAAGACAAGAACGGAATATTGCGAATTATCGACGAAGGTTTTGATATTCCAGAAAAAGATGAATTTGGATTGTATAGTGCACCATTCGCTCTCCCCGAAAAAATAAGAAAATTCTTTGAAAATGAACTACGGGATACTAGTGTTGATCTTCATAATGATAAAAAAGTAATATTTTCGATGTCGTGCAATCCAAGGGACCTTTTTACACAAGAAAGTGCACGAAAATACACAAAAGATTTTATAAAATGTCAAAGGAGATGATATAGATGGCATTGATACCAATAGAATTCAGAAACGTAAAATATCCAAGCGGCGAATATAAACTGACAGTAGGTGTTTCTATCGCATATGCTTCCAATAAATAAGCGATGGATAAGATCGATATAGTGGAACAGAATTTCGCGAAACTCCAGATGAGCATCCAAAACAAGATGAAGAACCTGCGCAAAAAGGAGAGCATCATGATGCATTGGGAATTCGGCGAAGGTGGATGCGCCGAAGAAATATATTGGGCGGCGCGCCTATGTCATCATCTTGAAGGATTGATCAGTGGAATTCTGTCCCAAAGCCGGTGCAAGCATTGGATTTGCTTTGACCAGTGATTAACCGAGAAGAATAAAGTGGACAACTGACGGTACGTTTGATAAAAACAATAACGATTTAAACCTGCAAAGACATGCATTTTTCCAGGGGTCATTTTCCGCTGAAACATCACTAATCTTCAGAGGAGATGCTCTTGGGATGAGGAGAATAATATGTTATCTAATACATCTATAGAAATTGTCTCTGAAACGGCAAAACGACCACAAAACCTTATTGATGTTAAAAACCTGTTTGATCAAATTCTCCAAAAAAATCAACTGTTCGAAAACCATGACCAAATGCATCCAACCTACATGCCAGAAATACTCCCACGCCGAGAAAAAGAAATCAACGATCTTGCGAACATTTTAGTCCCTGTCCTCAAAGGCGAGATACCATCAAACGTATTTATCTACGGAAAAACCGGAACCGGAAAAACAGCGGTGGTAAAATTCGTCGGCAAAGAACTGCTCAAGAAAGGAGAACAAACCGGGAAAAAAGTCAACTTCATTTACATAAACTGCGAAATCGTTGACACGCAATACCGTCTGCTGCAGAACATCGCGAACCGATTCATGAGCGAATGGAATGACCATGTACCATTCACCGGATGGCCAATCGATGAGGTATACTCAAAAGTCAAAGCAATGATGGACAAAGAAAAAAGTATCACCGTCATCGTACTTGATGAAATAGATAAACTCAAAGGAGATGAAGCATTGTACAACCTCACTAGAATCAATAGTGACTTGGACAAAGCACGCGTTTCTGTTATTGGGATATCAAATGATTTAAAATTCACTGATTTTTTAGACTCTCGCGTCAAATCAAGCCTTGGCGAAGAAAGCATGATTTTCCAGCCCTATGATGCGGAACAACTCCAGGATATTTTACGCGCACGAATCAAAACTGCGTTAAAACCAGGCGTCATTGAAGATGATGTCATACCGCTCTGCGCCGCGCTGTCTGCGCAAGAGCACGGGGATGCACGAAGAGCGTTGGATCTCCTGCGGGTGTCCGCTGAGCTTGCAGAGCGCAGCAAGGCAACAAAGATCACCAGGTCCCATGTGCGGCTCGCCCAGGGCAAAATCGAAAAAGACAGAACAGCTGAAGTTATCCACAGCTTACCGGGCCAACAGCGACTTTTATTGCACGCAATCCGTATTATACAAAGATACAACGAACACATGGGAAAACAATCAGCTATGACGACAGGGGAAATATATAATCAATACGTAGACATATCAAAAATAGTTCATTACACACCTCTTCCACAACAAATGGTAATCGATCTCATTTCTGAACTGGACAGTCTTGGAATTGTAGCCGCACGGGTTATTTCAGAGAGAAAATATGGTAAAATAAAGAAAATTCAAATAACGATCTCATCCACGGAACTAGCACGTATCCTTCAGACAGATGAATTTATGGAAGAAATCGGGCAAGTAAAAATGAAAAATCAAATGAAAATCATATAATCAAAAAATACTATCACAATACGTTGTTACATTAGTTTTTCTATTTCTTTTAAATGCTTCGCAATTTTTTTTCCTTTTTCTGTAATCCAGATGTATCTTTTTCGGCCATATTTTTTTTCCATTTCAAATTTTATGAGCCCGTATTTCTCTAATTCAAGAACTCTAGTGGCAAAAGTAGTCATACTTCCTCGACCAATCTTTGTTTTTAACTCGGTGAAATACATTTTATCATTCTGGTCTAGAAGAGTTGTGAGTATTTCTGCAGATCCTGCTTTTTGTAAGAATACCAATTTGTCACTCATTATATTGGTGAAGGAGATTGTTAATTATATAGTTTTATGTAAAGTCATACTACGTAAACGATAATTCAGCAAAGTATATAAATAAAATGTATATTACGTAATTACTAAAATGATAATATATGAGGTATAAAACTATGGAAAAAAACGAGAAAATTAAAAGAAAAATGCTGCAGAAAATAAAAAATAACAACAAACACACCCGATTGAACATCGATGCTTTGCGACGCGAGGTTTATGCCTATCAATTCCACTTCGCAGATCAACCACTAGCATCATGGAACCAATCGTTTCCTATCTCAAAAACACATAACATCAACGATATCAAGAACAAAAACCAGCAATACGAATCACTGGAGGTGAAAGAATGAAGAACAAGAAACAACTTATCAAAGGAAACAAAATCGTCAGAATAAAAGAACAATCGAATGAGAATTATGAAGAAACGAATATGAACGAACAAGAAGAATGCAATGTGTATTATGATACGAGCAATTTGATGGTAGCCTCTGTTGATGGTGTTTTAACGAATCTAGATTTACAAGATAAAGAGATCAGGCTCCTGTTCTTTCACAACATTCCGATAATAGATTTTGGATCTGATAGCGGCGATAAAGAAAAAACGCAATTAAGAAATAAAGCGATTATTGAAGTGAGAGTCACATATTCAGGTTTTAAAAGTATCATCAGTTCAATGGCAGACTTGATCAATGATTTTAATAAATTTGAAAAAAAGAAAACGCCGTTATTCGAATTTCTAAAAAACCAAGAAAACCAAATGATGTATAGGTGATTGGACATGGATTATAAATTATCAAGCTCAAAGCTGAACTTGCTGGTAAGCTGTCCTCGATGCTTCTGGCTTGCAATGATAAAAAATGTAAAGCGCCCTGCCAGCCCGATGTCATCCATTCCTATTAAGATGGACAGCATCATTAAACACTATTTCAACGGCTACAGAGGCAACCAACTGCCGCCGATACTCAATGGACAGATCAATGGTCGATTGGCTGTAGGAATGCCTCTGACGCTGCGCAGTGATGTCGGTAATGGGATTGTTTTATGGGGACGACCGGATGATTACATAGAATTAGAAGATTCCACCGTCGTTGTTCTCGACCATAAAACAGCATCCAAAACACCCACGGTGGTTCACCCTTCATATATGCTGCAAATGGACGTCTATACTTATCTGTTAGGAAAAATGGGGTACAAAACCACAAACAAGGCGTTCCTAGCGTACTTTACCCCAGATGATTGCGATTTGCATAACGGGATGAAGATAAATTGCTCCATCATTGAAGTAACCACGGATACATCTCACGTAGTGGATCTAATGGGCAAAGCACATGAAATTCTCAACGGAGCCATGCCGGAACCAGGAGAACATTGCGAATTATGCAGGTGGACACAGGATATAATCGACAACACATCAATTTTATCCAGGGGACATTGCTTATGAGGGTCAATATACTACGGTTCTCTAATCGAATCAATGTTCAGGGATTGTGGTGTTTCCTAGTTATACAGGTAATGAAAAAAGACGTCGCTGGTGCCATTTCGCGCTGGGAAATATGTTATGCAGATCACAACAGGATTTTCTATAAGGCAGACGGCACTGAGGCCGATGAAAAAGAACTGATACGAAGATTACTTTTTCACCTATCTCTTTGCAGGAAAAACAAGATACCTATCATAACCTTTGGGACCAATGAACTACCAATCGTGCGGACCCGCATCCTCTTTTCTGATATTCGTGGTGTGAACCTCGGTGATATGAAAACCATCTCTATACGAAAAATCTTGGGAGATTACTTCTGCATTGGCACGAATAATACTATGCCAACTGCATCTGATTTTGCCAGGGAAATAGGAATGGAAACGGGTAATACAAACGGAACAGAATTGCTACGAGAAATATTCCTCAGAATCAGATTATTTCTGCCTGCCGAGATGATAATATGAATACGAAAAAAGAATCTGAAGAAGAACCAAAGATTGTCGCGATTTATTCGCGCGTTTCATCTGGAAAACAGGTGTTCGGATATAGCCTTGATGAACAGATTGAGTTAGCAGTAGAACGCTGTAAAGCCATGGGTTGGAAAATACGCTATATTTTTAGAGAGGATGGTGAAAGTGCTGGAACGACAGATCGGCCAAAATTTCAGATTATGATGGAAAAAGCGAGACAACAAAAATTTAATGTTCTTATTTTCTGGAAATTGGATCGATTTTGTAGGAGTCTCATAGATGTTGTAAATGTTGAAAAAGAATTGAAGGGATATAACATATCGCTTATCAGTCTTACAGAACAGATCGACACCACAACGAGTTTTGGGCGTTTTAATTTTCGAGGCGTTGCTAGCTGCGCTGAATGGGAACTGGATATGCACAAAGAACGATGCCAGATGGGCATGAAAGCACTAGCAAAACAAGAGAAATGGCCAAATAGAATAGTTCCCTTTGGCTATAAAAAAGCAAGAAACTGTCGTTTGAAAATTTTTCCATATGAAGCGGAAATAGTACGACAGATATTCAAGAGATATGTAGCACTGAAGTCTATGCCAGATATTGCTTTTCAACTCAATAGGAGAGGCATCAAAACAAAACGGGGTAACAAATGGACGAAGCTATCCGTGAAGCGAATATTGGATAATCCATTATATACCGGTAATTATGAAGTATCGGATGTAAAAAAATATGTAAAAGATTATAAGATAATTAGTGAAAAGCTTTACAACAAAGCTAAAGCGTTAAGAAATAGATATCGACAGGACACCAAACCAATGCCAAAAAATCGGAAAGAAGCGGTTGTAAACCGACTTTTCGATGAATACCTAACATATCTGAAAGAAGACCACGAAGAACCATTTGCAGTCGATATGAATCTTCATTAACAATGAAGGAAGTATTGTGTTGAGCGATGAAACATGGAGAACCCCTCAACACGATCTTCCATCGATTGTTTGAGTGGTACCGAGCGGTGAATCGAGTAACCCCTCGGTATGCTCACCCACGATATCTTACTGATCAGTAAGTCTGAGATTTCGTCCAGAATCACTTTTTTTTTTCAGATTTGTTCTTGCCTGTTTTTCTGTTTTCTTCTTTCCTGATATCTTTGTCATATGGAAACAGATCATCCTTTTTTTTCACAAGAGCAAGAAAGCCGCATTCTTTACAAACAACTTCTAGATAATCAGTGAGTTGACTGTTTCTCACATTAAAACTATCAACAGAACCACAATACATGCAGCGTAATGGATAAAATGAATTGAATTTCTTGATCTGCGCAGCTGATGGTGATCTAAAAACAAAATTTTCTTTTATGCATCGATATAGTCTGATAAGAGTACCATTTCTTACCTGTGATCCCTCTTTAGTTATATCTGCGGAATAACAATGCGGACAACGTGGTGTGTGGTCTATTTCTTCATAAACATATTCCTGTCCATAAAAATTTTTCCATTCCTCGATAATCGGAATTTTATGAGATGTCTTTGTTTTTTCTCGTCTTCTTTTAATGATGATACTTTGTGCTTTATCCCATGTTATTTTGTCGATTGCATTCATACCTTTATGAGGTTGATTATTTGTTTTAATGTCACCTATAATAGCGCCATCAAAACCATAATAACCAGTGTACTTAATGTCGTTGACAATTGATCTAATATTATTGCTGGTCAGAGGTTTGTCGTATTTTCCCCCGTATTTATCATTCGTTTTTCTTGCAGTTTCTGCATAATTTTCAGTTAAAATGTATGTATCAAAAATAAACTGAATAATTTCAATAAATCCCTCTATAACATGCAATTTGCCATCGACTAACTCGAATCCCCAAGGTGGGTCTTCTCTCATCCATAAACCCTGTCGTAATTTGTGTATTATCCCCCGTTTGGTCTTTTCCTCGATGTCACCATGTTGTACTTCTGCAATAAGCAGTTCAAACCATACTTTTATCCTATCAAAATGTTTGTTCTTGTCCGGCATAAATGTACTAGTCACAATCTGAACGTCATTATCCCAAAATGATTGAACCAACCATACACCATAAGAAAAACTTCTGGAAAGACGATCAAAAGAGTATACAAAAACATGAGTTATTTTTTCCTTTTTCACCAAATCCATTATATAGTCGAAAAATTCTTTTGGAAACAATTCACCCGATATATCCTTCTTTATAGGATCACAAGCATTCTTGACTTCCAACTCAAATTCTCTTTTTAATCCCCAGATTTCCTGTGTATCTAGGCTAGTACCTTTTTTTTGTTCAGCTGTGCTGACTCTGCATATTATTAGTCCTCGTTTCTCACGATAGCTTTCTTTTTTAACTTGTTCTTTTTCGTTTTGTAACGCGCATAGAGCTATACAAAGAAAAACAAAGAAGAACGACATATTGTGTCACACCCCCCTCGATAATAAAAAAATGGCTGGGTATATCTTCGGCCCTGGCTGGGTAAAAAAATATACTTTTTTAGGGAAGAAAAAGAGATATTTTTTAATGAAACGTTTAAGCATTTCTGAAAAATTATATAAGATGGCTGGGGGTTCAAAATCTATAGGTTCTGCACCCCAGCCATAATTAATATAACTTTGGTTAATTTTATATGGGGATTTGCAAATTTTATTATTTTCATTCATTTTTCCACATCCCTTTTCTTTTTCTTATTTGATAATTTTTTAATCATGCACCCAAACGCATCCATTGATGGGATCTCGCAGTTCTTTTCGCAATCAGCACAGTATTTCTCCTGGTAATAGACGAGGTTTGGGTAACGAATCCATGATACAGATTCATCGTCCTCGATGTTTCCCTTTGGAATTCGTGCTGCTTGCGATTTCAATTTCATTTTGCTCGCCACAATTTTTATTCGTGTGCCACAGTTTATGAATATAATGAGAGAAAATTCCAAAAAGGCACAAAGAGAGAAAACAGGAGAAAAACGATCTAACATAATGTATCAAGATATCCGTTCAACAGGAGAAACAACATTCAGTAAAAGTTACTGATTTATGTTATAGTTATAATTCAATCACACAGCTGAAAAATGATTTTGTCAGGAGAAAATATAGATGGAAACAATAAAGAGAATTCCCCCCATTATTATCGATATCTTCTCAGATCCACCCATCGTTTTGATAATATCTCTGTTGCTTAACCCGAGCCCGCACGGGGCTCTTCTAGCCAGAGTAAAAAGCCCCCTTATAAGTAATGTATCAATTTTCGTAATATTTAAATATTCGAATTTAATTTGAATCCCAAATGAATGAAGTAGATGTTTTAAAAGCATTAGCTGACCCCACAAGGTTGAAGATTCTTGAATGCCTTAAAAATGGTGAACGATGTATTTGTGAAATCATTCCTTATACAGGAAAATCGCAACCAAATGTCTCACAACACTTGAAGGTACTGAAAAACGCTGGTCTCGTTGACGTGCGAAAAGAAGGAACAAGGTTTTTAATTAAGGTATCGAACCCGAAGATTTTCGATGTCATCACCTCTGTGAAACGCTTGCAATGAAACACAAACCCCTACTTCGGTTTTTCCCATCAATCACGGAGTGTTGTTAAAAGATGATAACAGAAAGGTAGAATCATCTGTTCTTACGTGGGATGAACTTCTTTTACTTCAAATGATTTTCCCACCAGCTTCTCCATGATGTATCCAATAAGGATGAAAAGCGGCAGAGAAATTATTGTCCTAAGAAAAGTAAACTCCACGCCTAGGCACATAACTCATTCTTTGTGTGTTTTCTTCCATTCAGCGAGGGGAGTACCGAATTTCTGTTCGACTTCAGTTCGGTAGGTCGGTCCACCATTGTATGCGCAAAAAGGAATAATTCGATCATCAGGGGTTGCGTAATGTATAACACAGCGTTTCACTCTCTCAATATCATAATTATATGAATCTTGGAAATGCATTGCACCAATCAGCATGGTCTTCCAGGTGAAATCTCCGACTGATTTCTTATCCTTTTTATAGGCCA